>ENA-ORCS01000128-ORCS01000128.1-marine-metagenome-genome-assembly--contig:-NODE-128-length-84493-cov-11.139689_pt1 | contig 84493 bp, 87 predicted proteins | sample MGYA00237781_ERZ508513 | MGnify/ENA primary metagenome ERZ508513 (study PRJEB26184, sample SAMN06268793) | marine metagenome | isolation source: Eden Landing Ponds, San Francisco, CA, USA | place...
GGTGTTTCATTGCCCCAGCGAGCCAGGTAGCGGCCGTGCCACGATGCTGTCAATTCGTCAGCGGGCCGAGATTCATCAGTCATTGTGTATTCGGACGCTTCGGGTTGCGCCACGACCCTAACTGAACGTTCGGTAAGTATCAATCTTTTCCCTCATATCACGTGAGAGTAGATCGCCTCGAACCAGGCAATATCCTCAACCATAATTTGGCTATCTACCGAATATACTGCTTAAAACTAGTTAATCCGGATATATAGTGTGTATCTTATCATGCATCTGGAGATGGCTTTTTCCAGTTAGACGAAGGGTTTAACACCTACTGAACGTTTAGTCAGTAGTATGGGACGAGTCTCACTCAGAAACAATCCACTACTCGCTGCGCTTCTGGGGACAGTAGTCACCGGACTTGGCCACTTCTACCTCCGGCGCTGGCTGAGAGCGCTTGGATGGTTAGGACTCATCGTTGCTGCTTCAGTTCTGTTCGTCCCCGAGTCAACGATAACCGCGCTTAGTTCGGGTACGCTAACCGATCCATTCTCGATTCTCCCGATGGTCCTGATCAGTGCCGCTAGTGCCCTTGACGCGTATCTCATCGCGAAAGTTAGAAGACAACCCGATAGATTCCAAGCAAACAATACTGTCGGGTCAACAGGGGCTAATGAATCTCCAGCCTGTCCTGCCTGCGGAAAGCCGGTCGATCCCGATCTCGGATTCTGCCACTGGTGTACAACCGAATTCAACGTTGTCGACGTCTCCAAACTGGAACGAATCGACGAGAACCAATCGGACTGACTATGGCTTCTGATTCATCCAAACAGCACTGGAGCACCGCCGAAGAAGAGATTATGGAAGCCACCTATCGAGCACTACTCAGGCACGGTTACGCCGACCTGTCGATCTCCCGAATCGCCGACGAACTCGATAAATCGAAGGCTGCTATCTACTACCACTACGACACGAAAGACGACCTTCTGGTCGCGTTTCTCGAGTTCGCCGTCGATAGATTCGAAGAGACGATCGAGACAGAGACAGGTGACGAACCGCCAGAGGATCTCGAGCACGTCATTGAGAAGCTCCTCCCGCTTCAGCCCGACGAAGAGCAACGACAGCTCCAAGCGGTGCTAGTCGGTCTCCGTTCCCAAGCCGTGACGAACGAGGTATTTCGCGAGCAATTCACGCAGATCGATGAACGACTGGCAGCCACCGTCCGGAGCATCGTCGAATGCGGCATCGACGACGACACTTTCCGTGATGTCGACCCGTCGCGGGTCGCGGAGCATATCTTAGCGACGGTCAACGGCGCGATGTACGGTCGCGTGACGACAGACCGCAAAAGCGCCGCGGCGGCAGCACGCGTCTCGCTGGCCTCGTACATCGACTCCGAACTGAGGTGCCGGTCGTGACTCAAGCGGGGAGATAGGGTGACAAATCTCAGTCGTGCGGACGCGATCGCCGAGGCACGAACTCCACTCGAAGGAAATCGGTGATCGAGGAAGGGACACTGCTCCCGCTCACTCGGATCGATCTGCCGATGAGGTCGGCGAGTGTGAATCCGCCTCAGGTTGGCCGCTCAACTCGTCGTCAACGCTCGCCATTTTTTCCTCCGTGTGACTTCTGAGTTCGTGCGCGGGGGGTCCTGAGTATCATACGGCTTGTCGGCAAGTCGAGCAACTGGCCTGGGCTCTATGCATTGAGAGAGCCAGTCTCAACTACTGCCGAGGAGAATTGTGTATAGCGACATAAGATATAAAACAGGCCTCGATCGGGGCAAAGTGCCTCTCGCGGCCGAAATCAGCCGATAATCACGCAGGGACACCAATATCCGGCTAAATAAGTTACTTTGTCTTAGCTGAGTAAGACGGAGTAAACTCTTAGTGACCCCCACCCGTGGCCCCAAACGAGGCAGATTCAGAATCATGGCCGACGCTTCCACCGACGCGCGCTCCAGCCCAATCGTCGCTGCTGGGGCGGCGTTCCGACGGCACAACCCCCACACCTCCGTGGCCCAATGACGGGCCGCCGCTCCGTCGAGACCGCGATCGACGACACGTTCACGAAGTACCTCACCGACAAGGGTAAAGGCGACGCCGGCGAGCAGGGCGCGTACCGCGTCGACGCCGAACGCGAGCTCCAGCGATTCCGACGCTGGTGTCTCGGCGAGATTGCCGACCCGGCGAACGCCGCTCCGCCCGAGTCGTGGGCGGGCGTCGTCGACGGCGACACCGTCCGGTTCGCAGACCTCGATACGACGGTGTTCTCGGACTATGCGCGATATCTCTCAACCGCCGGGTACGCCGCCGGTACGGCACTCACCTACTACGCGCACGTCGCGTCGTGGTGCGGGTGGGCCCACACGCAGGGATACATCCCGCGCCACTACGCTCGCGAGTCGGATGCTGAAGACCCGCTCCCGGAGAACGACGGCCGCCGTCCGGGCGACCAGCAGGCGTGGGAGCCGATCCACCGCGACCTGATCACGCAGTTCGTCGACCGGCGCGTCTCCGAGGCGTTCGACGCGCTCGGCGCGATCGAGGTTCCCCACGCTGAGCGGGGCGACCCAGAGAGCGAGACGTGGCAGGCCAAACAGCGCTCCCGGTTCGAGGCCTACCAGCGCTGTCGCGAACAGACGCTCGTGTACGTCGTCGCCTACACCGGCCTGCGCGGCTCGGAGTTCCTCTCGGCGCCGAAGGAGGCCCGCGATGGGCGCAACGGGATCCGGTGGCGTGATGTGTCGTTCGCGGACAGCAGCGTCACCGTGTTCCGGAAGAGTCGGGAGTGGAAGGAGGCGTCACTCCCCGAGCCTGTCATCGGGCCGTTGAAGCGGTACGCCGAGGTGCTGGACGTGCCCGAGTCGTGGCCGGTGTTCACGACGTTACACCGGCCGTCTCTCGCTTCACACGTCACCGACGGGCTCGCCGACGCCGGTCTGGACGACGACGCGATCGAGCGCGTCCGCGGCGGGGCGCCAGACCTGATCGTCGCCGCCGAGCACGACCTCGACGCGCCGAAACCCCTCACGACCGACGGGGCGCGGTCGATCATGGAGCGACTCTGGAACTACGACGCGCTCGCCGACCGACGCGAGGATCTGGACCTCTCACTCGACGGCGATTATCTCGAACTGCACGGCGGGCGTCGAGGCGTTGGAGAGGTGCTCGTTCGGCAGTTCGGCTACGCTGCGGCCGCCCGGTATCTTGACAACAGTGAGGAGCAGGTCCGTGAGGCCTACCAGCACATCGAGGCGGCCGAGCGCGCGGACATGGCGACCGAGGCGTTCTCGCAGACGGACCAGCGAGTGAATGAACGCTAACGCTCTCAAACCCGGTCAGAATGTGATCTAAGGCACTGGACTGTTGTTTCTGGCGTTGACACCACCTTTGCGATCGCATTTTGATAACCACGTTGTCGAACAAAGACAGTGATCTAAGATACTAATCCAAGTATAGGGGTGGCTATCTTAGATATATTTCTTAGATTTGGTTCTTAGACCTGTTTCTTGGATATGATCTGTAGGTAATTGTTTCATATATGTGTCTTGGGCATCTTAGATGTCTAACTAAGATTGATGAGCAAGATGTATGTGGCTCGTAGATAAGTGTCTGACATACCTTCATTAGATATGAGCCAGATCCCATTCATATGCTCGCGTACACGGTATACAGTGAAGCAGGGGGTGTCGGCAAGACCTCGCTCGCAGCGAATGCGGCTGTGGCTCACCAGCGAGCGGGGCTTGACGTGCTTGTCGTTCCGCTCGATCCACAGGACGGCGACTTGAGCCGTCTACTTGGGGTCGACACCGATCGCGCAGACGGCAGTGCGGACAGCTTAGTCCGCCACATGGTTGGGAGCCCGCGCGGGCCGTTTGAGGACCTCGTCGAGACGGCCGAGGGGATCGACATTATCCCGGAACACAACTCGCTGTCCGATCTCACTCAACACCTCGATAGAGAACAGCAGAAGGCCGAGGACTTCGGTGACGCGTACAACGTCCACGCACAGTTACGTCGGGTCCTCGGTGAGGCGAGCGTCCCCGATACATACGATATTCTCGTCTGCGACCCACCAGCGACCGAAGGGTCGCACCTCTACAACGCGATTTACGCGACGCGGAATCTGCTGCTCCCGATCGAGCCGTCAGCGAAGGGACAAGCGGCTGTCGAGGGTCTCGAAGACCTCGCGACGAACTTTGCGGACCAGCTCAACATCGACATCGGCGTGTTAGGTGCGGTGCCGATCGGATTCAAGGGTACACGCGATCAGGAACAGATGCTCGACACAATTCCGTATGAGGTCCCCGAGGTCATCGGCGATCGAACGTCGTTGATGGAGGGGTGTTGGCGTCAGCAGTGTTCCGCCTTCGAGTACGTTCAGACCCACCGTAATCGTCGTCGTGACTACGAGGTAGAGACGCTTGCGCAGTTTGATCGCATCGCCCGATTCATCGAAGCTCAGGGTGGTGTTGAGGCTCCGAACCCGCCTGAACCCGGGGCGGTCGATGAAGACGAGCAAGAGGTGACGGCGTAATGGGCGGCTTCAAGAGTGGGGCTGCCGACGACGACTGGGACAGTACAGAGTCCGACGAGACAGACACCACAGCAGAGACGGAGGCGGAAACGAGAGCCACCGAGAGCACGTCCGGATCAACCGCCGGTGATACACCGGATACTGCGATACAATCGACGACAGGTGTGACCCGATCGTCTGACCGGGACCTCCCCTGGGTACTCACACGGGACAGTATCACTGACGGCCGGGATCAAACGGTGCAGCTCCACCTCCAACGGTCGACAGTCGACACACAGCGCGAGGCGACACGAACGCTTGAGTCAAAGCTCGGAGAACAGGTCAAGAAGGCCGATCTCCGTGAGGCCGCGTTACTTGTCGGGCTTCAACACACAGACGAGATCGCCGCGACGCTCCGGGAGTGGGGATACGACCTAGGTTGAGTCTCCTCGGCGCGCTCTGGGAGGACGGCCTCGGCGGCGACGCGCCATGCCACGGTCGTCAACGAGTACGCGCTGCAAGCCCGACGATCAGGCTAAGTCGCCCGGTCGCGACGCCCCGGACATGGTGCTCGTACTCTCTGCGGAGGAGGTCGACCGGAACCTCGATCTAGCGGGACTCGTCGATGTCGTGGACGACGCGTTGGTCAAACAGGCGGCCGGCGAGGTCGAACGACCGCGGCGGCCGCATTTCCCCGTCGGTGAGGGTCTCGACGGCGACGAGCCCGCTGGGACCGGGATCGCGATGCCGGCGTACGTCCACGGCGCGGACCACTACGCGACGAAACTTGTCGGGGTTCACGAAGGGAACGCGGAACGAGGCCTCCCAACGATCAACGCTCAGATCGTGCTCACGGACGCACGGACCGGCCTTCCGAAGGCGTTCATGGCGGGCACGGCGATCACGAACGCACGGACCGGCTGTATAGGGGCGGTTTCGGTTCGGGCGTTGGCTCCGGAGCCGGGTGGTGAGGGCCTCACGCTCGGAGTCGTGGGTGCGGGCGCGCAGGCGCGCTGGCAGAGCCGCGCGATCGGAACCGTCGCGACGCTCTCGGACGTACGGATCTACTCGCCGAGTGACTCGCGTGACGCGTGTGCGGCCGACCTGAGCGAGGAGGGGATTCCGGCACGGGCGGTCGACACGGCCAGAGAAGCCGTCGAGGGGGCCGACGTAGTCGTGACCGCGACGACGGCGACCGAGCCCGTCTTCCCGCCCGATGCGCTCGAGACCGGGAGCCTCGTCATCGCCATCGGTGCGTTCACGGCGGAGATGCGGGAGCTCGCTCCGCGTGTCCTCGAGCGCGCCGAGCTGACGTTCGCCGACGTGCCCGAGGAAGCTGCTGAGACCGGCGACCTCCTCGCGAGCGACCGTGACGTCGACGATCTGGTCGAACTCGGCGTGCCCCTCGCTGACGGATATCGCCGTGAATCGTCCGACGGGGTGCTGGTGGTCACGAGCGTCGGGTCCGCAACCTTGGATGCCGCAGCGGGCGAGACGGTCTACCGGCGGGCTGTCGAGTCGGGCGACGGCACCGAGATCCCGCTGTAGCTCGGTCGATGTCCACCGGTCAGCGCGATTCGACGTAGGTTTCGATGAGCGTGCGGAGTTGGTCTTCGCCCTGGAGACCGACGACTTTCTCGACCTGCTCACCCCCGGCGAACAGGACAAGCGTGGGAACCCCTCGGACGCCGTAGGAAGCGGCTAGTTGCTGGTTGGCGTCGACGTCGACTTTCGCTACAGTCGCGCCGGTCTCGGCAGCCAGCGTCTCGACGATCGGTTCGAGCATTTGGCACGGACCACACCAGTCGGCGTAGAAGTCCGTGAGGACGACATCGCGTTCCGCGACGACGTCGTCGAGTTGGGACTGTCCGTCGACGTAGATCGGTTCGTTCGCGGTCGCGGTACCGGTGTCGGATGCAGTATCTGTTGCCATCACCAGTACGTATGCGCCAGCACCAATTAAGTATTGTGTAGAAAATACAATATTACACAACATTAGGTACGGTCGAGGAGTCGCGGTCGTAACTGTGTCTCATACGGCGGTGTCCGAGCCTCACAGGAAAGTCCCCGATCGCCGCGAGTAATGGACCCGAAGTAGAGGGAAGTGAAGGAGAGGGAAGTGAAGGAGAGGGAAGCGAGGGAGTTAGCTTTCGGCGGCGGGGGCCGTAGCCTCGGACTGTTCGTACTTGGTCTCGAACTCCTGGATCAGCTGCCCCATCTTCGCGTACCAGTCGTTGAGCAGGCGCTGCATGTCGTCGGCGATCTTGGAGGGGTCCGTCGGTGAGTAGACGTGGTAGTAGCCGCCCTGGTCGTAGTTGATCTGCTCTTTCTCGATGAAACCGGTCTGTAGCAACCGCTGGACGGCGCGGTAGGCGGTCGAGCGTTCGCGGTCGACTGACTCGGCTATTTCGTCGACGGTCAGCGGTTCTCCGGACTCGACGAGCGCTCGGAAGCACTCCTTATCGAGTTCCTTGAGGCCGTGGAAGCACTCCAGCAGCCCCTCGCACTCCATGTCCCGGCGGAGCTGTTCAGACATCGAATCTGGCATCGTTATCGATAACACGTAGGTGCTGAGCGGTTAAAAGACTTTTGCACAGTTCGCACAATTTTGCGACGAACCAAGAGTGAGTGAAATGGGACGTACCCGATAACGGCTACCCGTCGCCCTAGAAATCCCAACGGGGTAGACGAACAAAACGCTCCCGACGGACGTGGATTGACCTACGAACGGGTTAGTCCGCCGCTGTGGCCCCCTGCCGACGCGTCTGACGGAGCGACGAGACCGTCGTGTAGAGGATCGCGAAGGCGACGACGACCGCCGCGCCGATGACGAGTACCAACCCGAGCAGCTCGAGAGTCGGGTTGCCGGTGTAGGAGCCGATCTCCCCGATACCCACCGCGATGGAACCGATCAAGAGCATCCCGCCGAAGTAGATCTTGATGCCGTCAGCGTCGACGACGGCGGTCGCGGCGGAGCCGATACGCGCACCGAGGGCGCTCCCGAACAGCAGCGGGGCGACGATGCCGAGGTTCACGCCGCCGCCCTGTCCGTAGAGGTAACTTCCGAGACCGCCGGAGAAGACGATCTCGAAGAGGTCGGTGCCGACGGCGACGGGCACGGGGACACCGATCGCGTAGATCATCGCCGGCATCCGGATGAAGCCGCCACCGACGCCGAGGAAGCCGGACAGGAGACCGGTCGCGAAGGCCACGGCGGTGATGACCCACGCGGAGACGCGGACGTCGCCGCGGAGCGTCACCATCGGCGGGATCCGAACGGTCTGTTGAATCGTCTTCGCGATTTCGGGGATCTCGTACTCGTCGAGGTCCCGGTCAGACGCCTCGTGGTCGATCCCATCGCCGCCGTCACTGTTCAGGGCGTCGCGGGTCACCATCGCTCCGACGCCGCCGAGTAGGACCACGTAGGCGACGCTGATGATACCGCCGGCGAGTCCCAGCGACTCGAGGTAGTAGACGCTGGCGCGCCCGGCCTCGATCCCGATGGTCGTCCCGGTGATCATGATCGCGCCGAGCTTGTAGTCGACCTGCCCGAGGTCGTGGTGCTTCAGGGTCGCGATGACGGCCGTCCCGAAGACGAACGCCATCCCGCTCCCGACCGCGACGGGCGCCGGGTAATCCAGCATCAGCAGGGCGGGGGTAACGAGGAACGACCCGCCCATGCCGAAGAACCCGAACAGGACCCCGACGACGAGGCCGAACCCGACGAACAGAGCGATCATTTCAGGGCTGGTCCCCAAGGCGCCGAGCCCGTCGAGGAGGCTATTGAGCATTCGATTCACCTCCGACTAAGAGATTCATCAGATAGGGCCCGAAGAGTCGTTCGAGGCCGCCGTACCCCACGTACAGCACGATCGCTTCCAGTAGAATCGTGCCGATAAGCAAGGCTGTCTCCGGGTCCCACGTAGGAATCTCTAGTCCCGGCATCGATTCTCCCCCCAACGTCCGAACACGGATATTCGCTGTTGGCACATTTCTGCTCAATACGTCCTACCCGCTTCGAGGTTATAACGGTTTTGGGATAAACGCACAATACTATATTCCGATAACCTCGGTTGGAGTACCGATAACTTACAGCGAACGTATAGTGCTCCGGGGGTTCGAGAAACCGCTCGGCGTGGGTCCCGAGTATCGGCTACCTATACAAAATCAAACAAAACCGTGTTGTGGACGCTCGACGAAAGTGTCGATATGAGGGCCCTGTGCGCGACCGACCTGTCGGCTGCGAGTGAGGCCGCGATAGAGAACGAAACCTGCCTCGAGTGCCTGGGCCGTATCGGCGTCGATACGATCCACCTCGTGACGGTCGTTCCGGCGAACGTCCACTCCGGGATGCCCGGCGTGAATTTCGAGGAGCGACGCAGACGCGGGCTAGACCAGTATCGGGAGGTGATCGAGGCCGCCGGGTTCGACGTCGAGACTCACGTCGTCCGTGGGACACCGTATCGACGCATCAACGGCATCGCTGAGACCGTCCACGCCGACCTATCGGTCGTCAGCTCACGGGGTCAGAGCCCGTTGGAAAACCGTGTCATCGGCTCGACCGCCCGCAACCTCGCGCGGACGACCGTCGTTCCGTTACTGGTTAACCGCGTCGAGCGGGCGACCGACGACCCGGAGGTGCTCCGAGAAGACCTCTTCCGGCGGGTGCTCTTCGCGACGGACTTCTCCGAGAACGCCGACCGAGCGTTCGACGCCTTCTCCTACCTCCGTCACGCGACCGAGGAGGCGGCGCTCGTACACGTTCGGTCGCCGAAAGACGAGGACGCCGACGTCGACCCACGGGAGCGGCTGGCCGAGCGTGCGAGCACGCTGGAAACCTGGGGCATCGAGACGCGGATCGAGGTCCGACACGGCGATCCCGCCGACGAGATCCTCGCCGTCGAATCTGAGGTAACACCGTCGGCGGTCCTTGTCGGGTCGAAAGGGAGAAGCCGTATCCGACGGCTCCTGTTGGGGAGTGTCTCCGAGGAGATCGTCGCACAAGCAACGGGAAACGTCTTTCTCGTCCCGCCACCCCGGGCAGTCTGAGAGAGACGACACCAGGGCTGCGACATCGTCGGGCGTCGGCAGCCCTTGCCAGCTCTCAGGGCGCGTGGGAGTTCCACGAGACGTGCCCCCAACGGAGCATTCAGTCTTCAGTGACGCTTCCCCTTCCAGCTCCCGCAGGCGCGGGCGGCTCGTGAGTACCGAACTCGGGATGGGTCTCCTCCATCCAGAGATACACCACAGCGCCGGAAACGAACATCAGACCAGTGGTCAGGTAAAACGCGGCTTCAACGTTCACGAACTCCATCGAGAGTCCGATCAGGACCGCGCCGACGGCGTAGCCGGAGTCCCGCCACATCCGGTAGACGCCCATGCCCGCCGAGCGCCACGTCGGGTGGGCCGCATCGCTCGGAACCGTCATCAGGTTCGGGTACAGCAGCGCCATCCCCAGACCGGAGACGCCGGCCAGCGCAGCCCACGGGAGGTAGCCATCGACGAGCGCCATTCCGAGGACGCCCGCGCCCGCGAGGAACATCCCGGCGATGACGGGGGGACGGCGACCGATTCGGTCCGCGAGCCCGCCGGTCGCGATCTGGAGGAAGTACATCGCGCTGTGGACCCCGATGACGACCCCGACCGCCGCGATACCGAGCCCCTGGCTCGTCAGGTACAGCGGGACGGCGATCCAGAACAGCGTATCGACGAAGTTCTCGATGTGGCCGGCCTGCGCCGCCGCGAACAGTGTCCGGTCGCCGTACGTCGCGCGCTTCAGCACCTCATTGAACGGGAGGTTCGCGTCGTGATGGTCGTCGTCCCCCTCGGCTTGGGCGTACTGAACGGTTTCCTTGATCAGGAAGATCGAGATGAGGAACGCCAGCACGACCACGACAGCCAGGAAGTAGAACGGTTCGGGCCGGAGACTCCACTGGCCGGCGATGGCGCCCGTGAGCCAGGCACCGACGGCGACGCCAGTGTAGCCGAACGCCTCGTCGATCCCGACTGCGAGCCCGCGCTGGTCGGGCCCCGCGAGGTCGATCTTCGCGTTGATCGCCATGCTCCAGGTCAACGCTTGGTTGACACCCAGCAGGATGTTCCCGACGGTGATCCAGCCCCAGCTCGGGGCGAAGATGAGGATGACCGGCAGCGGGAGTGCAGTCGCCCACCCGGCGATGAGGACGGGTTTGCGACCGTACTCCTCACCCCACTTGCCGGCGTAGAGATTGAGGATCGACTTCACGACGCCGAAGGACACGACGAACGAGCCGATCACGAGGAACGACTCGACGCCGAGGACATCCTCCCCCAGCACGGGGACGACGGTTCGTTCGGAGCCGATGGTCAGTCCCGTCGCGAAGACGAGCAGGACGTGCAGCGAGAACTGCCCGAGGTGTTCGCGGATTCCCTGTTCGAGTTCAGTTGTCGTAGGCATTAGTTCGTGAGTTCAGCAGGTTCATTTGTGGGTTACAGGAGGAGGAGCGCGGTGCCGTACGCGAGGCCGAACGACAGGACGAACGACCCTGCCCACGCCCCGACTGTCAGGAGAATCTTTCTGGCATCCACAGCTTCCCGACCGCCGACAGCGGCACCGCTCCCGATGATCGCGGACACGACGATCTCGTTGAACGAGACCGGGACGCCGAGCAGGACTGCCAGCTGTGCGATCAGGAACGACGGCACGAGCGCCGAGATGGAGCGCCGCGGGCCGAGCGACGAGTAGTCCTGAGCGAGCGACTTGATCATCCGCGGCGCGCCCGTCCACGAGCCGACGAGCATTCCGAGGCCGCCGCCGACGAGCACGGCGAACGTCGAGACCATCCCCACCTCGTCGAGCAGCGGCAGCAGCGGCCCGACGGCGAGCCCCACTTGGCTCCCGCCCGCGGAGAACGCCACGAGCGACCCGAGTGCCAGCAGCACGCGCCGCAGCCCCCCCCGTTCGTCGCGACCCACGTCCCACCAGACGACCGTTGCGACGGCTAGCGCAGCGAGGCCGGTGATTCCGAGCGCCGAGGCGAGCCCGTCGACCGACAGCACCTGCTGTCCGAAACCGCGGAGTGTTCCCGCCGCGCTCCCTTCACCCAGGAAGCTGAACTGAATGTTCACGAGAACGGCGCCGACAAGCCCGGTAAGGACGGGGATGCTGTACCGTTCGGGAACGCCGGGACGCGGGAGAAGGCTCGCGATTCCGAACGCGATACCGCCACCGACGAACGGCGTCAACGCCCAGACGGCGGCGATCTGGCGGTACTTCGGCCAGACCGGCGACCCGCCGAGAGCGAGGCCGACGCCGATAACGGCGCCGGTCACGGTGAACGCCGTCGCGATCGGGTAGCCGGTCGTGATACCGACCGCCATCAGCCCCGCACCCAACACGAGCACGAGGATGACGCCGGCGACGGGCAGGCTGATGCCGCCGACGAGCCCGCTCCCGACGGCTTCCGAGACGTTTCCGCCCTGGGTAACGGCGCCGGCGAAGCCGAAGATGCCGACCAGGAAGGCGGCCCGCATCGTCCCGATGGCGTTCGCGCCGACGGCGGGGGCGTACGGCGTCGCGCCGCTCGATCCGGCGCCGATGACCCACGCCATGAACAGGCTTGCGAGCGCTGCACCGGCGAAGAGAGCGATGAGAGCGGGGTCCATAACGGAAGTTAGTCCGCGCTCGTCGCGGCGGTGTCACGCGCCCGGGTGCGGCTCCGCCAGTAGCCCTGTGCGTACGCGCCGAGGAACATCCCGGCGAGCGCCCAGAGGATCGTGACGTTGCCGACACCGAGGCTCGCGTACGCGGCGCCCGGACAGATGCCGGAGAGCCCCCAACCGACGCCGAAGACGGCGCCGCCGACCAAGACGTTCCGGTCGAACGGCTTCAGGCGCCGCTCGTAGGGGTCGCCCGTGAGGGGTGCGGCGTCCCGGATCCGGGGCAGCAGCGCGAACGCGATCCCGGAGACGATCGCGGCCCCGAACATCACGAACGGGAGGCCGAGGTCGTCGAACTGGAGGAAGTTCAGCACGACTTCCGGCCGCGCCATGTGGCTGAACCCGAGCCCGAAGCCGAACACGATGCCGCCGACGAAGATCAGCGGCTTGAACAGCGGGTGGCGGTCGCTCATGGGCTCACCCCCAGCGCTGCGACGACCTGGGCGGTCCCGATGGCGACGGTCAGGAACGTCATCACGCCGACCAGCGACGTCTTCGACGCCGAGCCGACGCCGCAGACGCCGTGCCCGGACGTACAGCCCTTGCCGATCCGGGTCCCGATGCCGACCAGGATGCCGCCGACGAACAGCCGCCACGGCTGGACGTCGGTCGTCCAGAGCGTCACGCCGGCGACCTCGTACAGCCGACCGGTCGTCCCGGGCTCGTACAGCGAACTCGTGACCAGCCCGGACTGGAACGTCGCCGCGAACGCCAGCCCGCCCAGGATGATGCCGGCCGTGAACACGAGCCGCCAGTCCCGAGAGCCGACGTACTGCTGGAACCGCGACCGGTCGGAGACGTACGACAGCGTCGACTCCAGAAACGTGCTCGCCCCGGCCGGGATTCCCGTTCCGACGTAGATCAGGACGGTCCCGAGGCCGACGAGCAGTCCGCCGACGGCGTAGCGACTGATCCCGTTGGGGAACAGCTCGGCGGCCGCCTGGAGCAGTACTGGGTCAGTGACCATCGGCGTCGTTAGTCACCCGCGAGCGAGTCCTGACTGGCTGCGCAGTTGTTCGGCCCGAGTTCCAGCGTGAACGCTTCCTCGTCGTCGACGGCATTCTGGCCGAGGTTCGTCGCGATGATGTCCTCGTAGTTGGCCGGCCGGGGCGGCATGTCCGAGAGGATCAGGTCGACGAACGCGTCCTCGTCCATCGTGAGCGCGTCCATCTCCTCGACGAGCTCGCCGATGGGCGCGGTGTAGGTGCCGTCCGCGGCGGGCTCGGCGGCGTCGCTGAAGTGCGCGCCACCGACGAGCGTGTCGTCGGGCAGCGTCAGCACGCGCTCCTGTAGCGACTCGTAGAGCATGCGCGCGGCGTCGGGCGCGCCGTCGTCGCCCTCTTCGAGGTCGGGGCGGGCGACGCTCTCGACGAACAGCCCGTCGCCGGTCGCGAGCAGGCTGTCGTCGACGAGGTACGAGGTCATCCCGGTCGTGTGGCCGGGCGTGGAGACGGCCTCGATGGCGGCGTCACCGACATCGAAGGTGCCGCCGTCGGCAGCCGTCGTCAGTTCGTCCGCGTACGTGACGCCGCGGTCGACGGCGGCCTCGGGAATGACGCCCTCGACGCCCTCCGCGTCGAGGTCGCGCACCCCCGAGATGTGGTCGGCGTGGACGTGGGTGTCCACGGCGTACGTCAGGTCGACGCCCAGCTCCGCGGCGTCCTCCAGGTAGCGGTCGGTGAAGGCGCGCAGCGGGTCGATGATGGCGGCCTCGCCGTCGTCGTAGAGGAGGTAGCCGAGACAGCCCGAAGAGGGGCGCTGGTACTGGAGGAGCGTGCCGGCGCCGTCGTAGCGCTCGACTTCGACGGCCTCGTAGATGCTCGCCCAGCCGTTCATGCCGTCTTCGAGGTGATCGACGTCGTAGCCGCGTTCCGCGAGGGTGCCCGCGACGTACTCACTGGCGCCGCCCTTCGCACACAGGACGGTCACCTCGCGGTCGTCGGGTATCTGATCGAGGACGTCCTCGCCGATGTCGTCCTCAAGGAACTCGAAGTACGGGACGTTGATCGACGTGACGTTCTCACCGTCGATACGCCACTCCTCGTAGTCTGATTGCATACGCGCGTCGAGGAGCGTCACGTCCTCGCCGGCGTCGATACGGTCTTTGAGCGATTCCGGGTCGACGGATTCCACGTCGACATCCGGAGTCGGGAAGTCGTCGGCGTTCATGTTGTGCGGTCGTTCCTACCGGGTGGACGTACAAAAGCATTTGCATAGAAGTTCCCCTACTACACAATACTATTCTCGCAGAAGATCGGTGTCTCTACTCACAAGCTCCGAATACCAGCGTTTTGAGTGTTATTAGGGTATATACCGGTATTCGGATTATTGGAGTATCCCCAAGAACCGACAATCTTTTACTTCGGTAGTGGGTATTGTGCGATAGCTCCAATACAGACGAACGGAGCAGATCACCAATGAGTGCTGAATTCGACATCACAGAGACGCTCGACGTGAAAGGCGCATCGTGCCCAATGCCGGTTGTAAAAGCGAAGTCGGCGATCGACGAACTCGGGGCCGGCGACGTTCTCGAAGTGGTTGCGACCGATCCGGGGAGCATGAGCGACATCGACGGCTGGGCGTCCGGGACCGAGGGTATCGAACTCGTCGACCAGGAGGAAGGCGACGACGTGTACAAACACTACGTCCGCAAGACGGAGTAACGATGAGCACCGACACACCCGACGCGTCGGCCGACGACGCGCCCTCGCGTGCGGAGCTGGCCGCACGCGTGGACGAGCTGGAGGACGCGCTCGCCGAGGCCACCGGTGACGGCGACGGCAAGAAGATGAGCATTATCGCCACCAAGGGCACGCTCGACATGGCGTACCCGCCGCTCATCCTCGCCAGCACCGCCGCCGCGTTCGGCTACGAGGTGACCGTCTTCCACACGTTCTGGGGGCTGGACATCCTCCACGAGGAGCGCTCGAAGAACCTCAAGCTCAGCTCCGTCGGCAACCCCAACATGCCCGTCCCGAACGCCGTCGCCGCGCTCCCCGGCATGGACCGCGTCACGACGAGGATGATGGAGAAGAAGATCGCGGACAACGACACCGCCACCATCGAGGAACTGCTGGAGACCAGCCTCGACATGGGCGTCGAGTTCCAGGCCTGTCAGATGACCATCGACCTGATGGACTACGACGAGGACGACTTCTACGACGGCGTCACCACGGGCGTCGGCGCGGCGACCGCCCTCGAGGACATGGCCGACGCCGACATCCAGCTGCTCGTCTGATCCTCGGCGACCGAACGCGAGGATTCCTTTTCTCGGACCGTCGATATAGCCAGAGCGGCGGCCGTCGCGCCGATCACGCTTCGAGCCGCCGCTAGCCGACACCGAAAAACAGCCGTACGAGAGACGACGAGCGACAGTGCTCGCGTCAGGTCCACTCCGGTTCGAGTGCGTCCAGCAGCTGTTCGACCTCGGCCCCAGTGTTGACGGCGTGGACCGACGCGCGGACGGCGTCCGGCGTCGGCAAAGCCCGAACGACAATCCCCTCAGCGGCGAGTCGCTCGACCGTGGCTTCGGGGTCGTCGACGGCGATAGTCACGAGCCCCGACTCTGGCTCTTCGGGGCTGAGAAGGCGGTCGGCCGGGATCCCGTCGGCCAACTGGCGGGCCAACTGCTGGATGCGGTCGGCGATACGTTCGACTCCCACCTCGTCGATCGTCTCGATGGCCTCGGCCAAGGCGACGTGTGGCGCCGGGTTCGCCGAGCCGACTTCGAACCGGCGGGCGCCGACCGCGAACTCGAAGGGGTCCGCAGTGGGCGTTTCGACGCTTCGGTAGCCGACCGTGGTCGGTGTGAGGGAGTCCGCAGCCCGGCGGTCGACGTAGAGGAAGCCGCCGCCCCACAGCCCCAGCAGCCACTTGTGGCCGGCCGCCGCGACGGCGTCCGCCCCCCACTCGTCGACGTCCATCGGGAGCTGTCCCGGCACCTGGACGGCGTCGACGAGCGCGAAGGCGCCGGCTTCGTGGGCGATGTCGACGAGCTCCGCGACGGGTAACTGGGTGCCGTGGGTCCACGTCACCGCACTGAAACACGCCAACTGCGCGCCGTCGACCGCCTCGGCGAACGCGTCGAGGTCGATGCGGCCGTCTTCGGTCTCGACGACCCGAACGTCGACGCCCTGCTGTTTCAAACGTTGCCACGGGAGCGTTCCGGCAGGGTGTTCGAGGTCGGTCCGAACGACGGTGTCGCCGGGCTCCCAATCGATCGCGTTCGCGACGGCGTTGATGCCCGCGGTCGTGCTCTCGGTGAGTGCGATCTCGTCGTCGTCCGCGCCGACGAAGGTGGCGACGCGTGCCCGCACTCGGTCGTACGCGTCGAACGCCACCTCGTAGGGGTCGTTTCGGGCGCTCGCCTCGTACTCGTGGGAGCGAACGAACTCGTCGGCCGCCTCGACGACGTACTGTGGGCTCGGGCCGTGGGCGCCGAAGTTCAGGTAGACGTTCTCGTGCAGCGCGGGCGTGTCGGCGCGGAGTTCCGTGGGAGTCATGATCTCGGTGCGTTAGTCGCTGTACGTCGCGATCAGTTCGCGGAGCGACTGCTCGGTTTGCCCGCCTCGGAGCTGTTTCACCGGCTGGCCGTCGGCGAACAGGACGAACGTCGGCGAGCTCTGGGCGCCGAACTCGATCGCCGTCTCGAGGTTCGACTCGATGTCGATCGTCAGCACCGTCGCGTCGGTGTCGGCCGCGAGCGTCTCGAGAACAGGCTCCATTCGTGTACAGGTGCCACACCACTCCGTGTAGAACTCCACGAGGGCGACGCTGCTGTCTTCGACGACCGCCCTGATGTCGTCGTCGCCGAGCGAAACCACACTGTCAGTCTCTGCTGTCTGTGTTGCCATTACCGGACCCTACGCGCCGGATCGTTAATAGTCTTGCCCAAACCACACAATACGGGCTGGTGTGGTCACCATTTCGACGCTATTCGGGAGAGGGTGATGCGAGTGGGACTCGCCAGCTACCGTGACTGCTCTGGGGTGTGCTCGCGGCCGATGGCGCCTGCGAGCGCCAGTGCGTAGCCCATACTGGACAGCCGGATCACGCGGTCAACGAAGTAGGCCGACGACCCCGGCCCACTCGGGAATCGTCCCCGCGCGACCGGCGGCGCAAAAACAGCCGTTTCGACCGCGGCCGTCGGCGAACGGTTCGCGGCGTCCCTATCGGGATCCCGACGTGTCGACTCCCAGCAGCCGGTAGAGGAGACAGACCCGGACGACCCCGGTTCCCACGAGGATCAGCCCCGCGAGCGTCAGGACCGCGCCCAGCGTCGTCCCGAGCTCGAGTAGCCCGCCGATCGTCGCCAGTCCGACGACGGCTACGGCCAACCCGACGACGATACGAGTTCGTCTGTCCGTCGCGCCAATATTGTTCTCCATGTTCACAATTACACCATACAACTACCTAAGTCTTTCTCGGAATTCGCGGGCGAGCCGGCAGTTCGACACGACCACCACGCCGCGGGCGCTACTGGTCAGTTCGGGACCGCCACGTCGTCGGAAGCCGGGCGTAGACGACTGCGTTGTCGACGAGCGCGTCGAGCGGAACGTGTTCGTCGGGCGCGTGGACCGTGTCGGTTCCCAGCGCGAACTCGACGGTTCGAATGCCCGCGTTCCGGAGTTTCTTGGCGTCGCCGCCGCCCGTGGCGCTCCGTCTGAAAACGCGATCCCCCGTGACAGCTTCCGCCGTCGACGCGACGGCCTCGACGAGCGGACTGTCGGGCGCCTCGGTGGTGCCGACGCTCCAGGAGACGTCGGCGATGGTGATCCCCTCGCAGTCGGCGACACACTCCCGTATCCTCGCGAGCACGTCGGCCGTGTCGACACCGGCCGTCAGCCGCACGTCGACCTCGGCCCGGGCGGACTGCGGGACGCTGTTGATCGCGTCGCCGCCCTCGAGGACGCCGAGGTTGATCGAGGGGTACCGGAACAGCTCCCGAGCGGTGGCCTCGCCCATCGACGGCGCGTAGTACTCGACCGACTCGTCGACGATTGGGAGGACGTCGGGGTCGATCTCGAGTCGCTCGGTGCCGAACCGTTCGCGCAACGTCTCGACCGCGTCGTACAGTCGGTCGACCGCGTTGACGCCGAGCACCGGCCGGGAGCCGTGCGCCCCCTCACCGCTCGCCTCGAGAGTCAGCCAGATGCTGCCCCGGTCCGCGACGGTGACGGAGTGGCGACCCCCCTCACACGTCGGCTCGCCGATCACACACGCGTCGGCGTCGAGCCTCCCGGCTTCCAGCAACGCCGGGAGGCCGGGGTCACCGCCGACCTCCTCGTCGCTCACGAAGGCGAACAGGAGGTCGACGGGTGGATCGGTGTCGGTGGCCGCGAACGCCCGAACCGTGAACAGCATCGACGCCACGGCGCCCTTCATGTCGGTCGCGCCGCGGCCGTAGACGCGGTCGTCGACCCGCTCGCCGAGCGGGTCGTGGACCCAGTCGTCGGCGTCGAAGGGCACCGTATCGAGGTGCCCGTTGTACAGCAGTGTGTTGTCGGAGTCGCCCGGGACGCGAACGAGTAGGTTCGGCTTCGCGGGATCGACGGCAAACCGCTCGATGTCGACCGGAAGCGGCTCGAGGAACCGCTCGATCTCGGCGACGATCTCCCGCGTCTTCCCGGGGGGGTTCGACGTATCGATCGCGAGGAGATCGAGAGCGAGCGCGGTCAGCTCCTCGCGGTGTGTGCGAACGTACTCGGCGGGAGTCACGCCACTCATTCGCCCCCCTCGGAAACGACGAGCCCCGGCTCGGCGTGTCCGTGCTCGGCCCCTTCTGCGGCGCTCGTCCCCGCGCCATCGCCGACGACCACGAACGTGTCTCTCACGAGTAGGGGTACGAGTAGCAGAATCAAAAGTATTTCTTCGAACGCACAATATTGGTGGGCCGGCCGTGCTTCCCGCTCGACGGTGGACACGGCGCTGAGGGCGACACTCGAGGCTCTCCCACGCTGATGCGAGCAACCCGCCGAAAAGGGGGCCGCGGAGCAAAGGCCCTCTCCGAACGCGCCGATACTACCGCAAGCGAGGCGGAACTGGGGCGGCCCTCTCGCCGTGAAGCTGCATCCTCGGACGAGCAGACCCAAAGTGACTTTGTCCCGAAGACCCAAGACAGCACACGAATGACGCTCCCAATCGACCCGAGCCAGATCGACCCGGACGACATCGGCGAAGAACAGGCGACCCTCGAGATGAGCCACGAGGCGGCGATCGAACACGTCCGGGACGTGTTCACCGACGCCGGCTTCGGCGTCCCCGTCGAGTTCTCGCCGTCGGAGATGCTCAACGAGAAGGTCGACGCGGGTCGCGACCCCTACTACGTGCTCGGCGCGTGCAACCCCGAGATGGCCGACCGTGCGCTCGACGCGACCGACAACAAGCTCGGTGCGCTCATGGCCTGCAACGTCGTTATCTGGGAAGACGAGCCGGAAACGCAGGTCGTCTACCACGTCTCGATCATGCGTATCGCCCGCCTGCTCGGGATGGCGCCCGACGACGAGGAGATGGCCGACATCGTGGCCGACACCGGCGAGCTCGTCGACGAGGCGTTCGCGAACCTCTGATGGGGTTTCACACGTTCGACGCCGACCGCGCCGACAACCTCGAAGACGCACAGCACCGGTACCGCTTTCTCTCCGCGGAGGAGCTGCTCTGGGCGCTGTCACCGGACGGCGAGGAGACGGTCGCGGATCTCGGCAGCGGAACCGGGTTCTACACCGACGACGTCGCCCCGGCCGTCGGCCGCGTTTCGGCCGTCGACGTCCAGGACGCGATGCACGACTACTACCGAGAGAAAGGGGTCCCCGAGAACGTCGACCTCGTGACCAGCGGCGTCGACGACCTCCCGCTCGACACCGACAGCCTCGACGCCGCGTTCTCGACGATGACCTACCACGAGTTCGCGAGCGAGCAGGCGCTGCGCGAGATCTCACGCGTGCTCGAACCGCGAGGGACGCTCGTCGTCGTCGACTGGACGGCCGCCGGCAGCGGTGCCCACGGCCCACCCCTCGACGAGCGGTTTTCGCTCGCCGAGGCTGCGGACGCGATCCGCCAGCACGGGTTCGAGATCGAGTTCGAGGCGGAGCGACCGGAGACGTTCCTGTTGATCGGCCGTAACGACTGAGTACATCCTCTTCTTGGATCCCGGACTCGACCCGCTCGGGTTTCGAACCGGGCTCGCCGTCGGACTCCCGAAACGTGAGACCCCGGCCGCGGTTTTAAGCACTGTCCCCCCCGAGAGAAACGACGTGAACTCGGACGCCGATATCGGTGGACTGTTCGCGCCCGAACGCGTCGCCGTCGTCGGTGCGACGGAGCGTGCGGGGTCGATCGGGGCCGCGATCGTACGGAACCTCGCGGAGTTCGCGGGCGAGGTCGTCCCGGTGAACCCGAGCCGTGACACCGTGTTCGGGGAGCCGTGCTACCCGGACGTCGCGTCCGTTCCGGACGCCGTCGATCTCGCGGTCGTGGTCGTTCCGCCGCCGATCGCCGTCGACGCCGTTCGCGAGGCGGGCGAGGCGGGGGTGCACAACGTCGTGGTCATCACGGCGGGGTTCAGCGAGACCGGGACGGCGGGCGCACAGCGCGAACAGGAACTCCGCGCCGTCGCCGCGGAGTACGAGCTCAACCTCGTCGGGCCCAACTCGCTGGGCGTGCTCTCGACGCCGCTGGGCCTCAACGCCACGTTCGGGCCGTCGAACGCGCTGCCGGGCTCGCTCTCCTTTATGAGCCAGTCCGGCGCGTTCATCACGGCGGTACTGGACTGGGCTAACGACCAAGGGATCGGCTTCAAAGACGTCGTCTCGCTGGGCAACAAGGCCGTACTGGACGAGTCGGACTTCCTCGCTCACTGGCGGGACGACCCCCAGACGGACGTGGTGCTCGGCTACCTCGAAGGCGTCGAGGACGGCCGGGCGTTCATCGACACGGCCCGCGAGGTGACACAGGAAACCCCGGTCGTGGTCGTCAAGTCCGGGCGGACCGAGGCCGGCGCCGACGCCGCGTCCTCCCACACGGGGACGATCGCCGGCAGTGAAGCGGCCTACGAGGCGGCGTTCGAGCAGGCGGGCGTCGTGCGCGCCGAGAACGTCCAAGAGCTGTTCGACTACGCTCGCGCGCTCGACGGGCTCCCGATGCCCGACTCCGAACAGGTCGGCGTCGTCACGAATGCGGGCGGCCCCGGCGTGATGGCGACCGACGCCGTCGGCGACTCACAGCTCGCGATGGCGTCGTTCACCGACGGGACGCTCTCAGAGCTCGAAGCGACGATGCCCGAGGAGGCGAACATCTACAACCCGGTCGACGTGATCGGCGACGCCGACATCGAGCGGTTCGAGACGGCGCTGGACACCGTGCTCGCCGACGAGAACGTGGGCTGTGCCATCGTCATCTCCGCGCCCACGGCAGTCGTCGACTTCGAGGAGCTCGCCGCGGCGATCGCGGACCGACAGGCCGAACACGACACGCCCGTCGTCGCGTGTCTGATGGGCGGGGAGCGAACCGACCGCGCGGCGGACGTCCTCGGCGAGGCGGGCATCCCGAACTACTTCGATCCGGCCCGAGCCGTCAGCAGCTTGGACGCACTCGCCGTCCAGCGGGACGTCGAAACCCGGCGTTACGAGGCGCCCGAGTCGTTCGACGTCGACCGAGAGCGGGCCCGGGAGATCCTCACCGACGCCGCCGACCGCGGAGCCACCCGGCTCGGCATCGAGGCCATGGACCTGCTCGACGCCTACGGGCTGCCGACGCCCGACTCGGCGATCGTCGACGACCCCGACGCCGCCGAATCGGCGGCCGCGAGCATCGACGGCGACGTGGTGATGAAGATCGTCAGCCCGGACATCCTCCACAAGTCCGACATCGGCGGCGTCGCCGTCGGCGTCCCCCAGTCGGAGGTCGCCGACACGTACGAGACGCTGCTCACCCGGGCCCGGAACTACCAGCCAGACGCGGCCATCCTCGGCGTCCAAGTGCAGGAGATGGTGGACACTGACGCGGGGACGGAGACGATCCTCGGGATGAACCGCGACCCGCAGTTCGGCCCGATGGTGCTGTTCGGGCTCGGCGGGATCTTCGTGGAAGTGCTGGAGGACACCAGCGTTCGGATCGCGCCCGTCTCCGGGCGCGAGGCGGGCGAGATGATTGACGAACTCGACTCGGCGCCACTGCTCCGGGGGGCACGCGGCCGTGGCTCGGCGGACGAAGCGGCCATCGAGGAGGCCATCCAGCGCCTGAGCCAGCTCGTGACCGACTTCGACGCCATCCTCGAACTGGACGTGAACCCGCTGCTCGCCACCGCCGACGGCGTGCAGGCCCTCGACGTGCGACTGACCATCGACCCAGACCAGCTATGAACTCGCTACTCGTTACCTCGACGGACGAAGGCACCGGGAAGACCGCCGTCGCGCTCGCGCTCGCGCGACTCGCCGCGGACCGCGGCGCGGCGGTCGGCTACATGAAACCGAAGGGGACCCGCCTCCAGAGCAACGTCGGGAAGACGGTTGACGCCGACCCGATGCTCGCCCGGGAGCTCCTGAATCTGGACGCCGAGATGCACGAGATGGAGCCCGTCGTCTACTCCCCGACGTTCATCGCCGGCGCGATCCGCGGCGAAGAGGACGTCCCGGCGCTCCGTGACCGCGTGCAGGACGCGTACGCGGGGCTCGCCGAGGGGAAGGACGTGATGGTCGTCGAGGGCGCCGGCGACCCCGATACGGGGGCGACCGTCGACCTCACGGACGCCGACATCACGGCGCTCCTCGACGCGCGTGCCGTGCTGGTCGCCCGCTACGAGGAGCCCGGCGACGTCGACCGCATCCTCACGGCGGCCAACGGTCTCGGCGACCGCTGCCTCGGCATCGTGTTCAACGCCGTCTCCAGCGCCGCGTACGACGAGGTCGAGACCGACGTGGTTCCGTTCCTCGAATCGCGCGGCATCCCCGTGCTGGGTGTCCTGCCCTGGGAACGCACGATGGCCGGCGTCTCGGTGGCGGATCTCACGAACGAGCTCGGCGCGGACTCGCTCACCGACGCGGACACGAGCGCCCTCATCGAGCGCGTGCTCGTGGGGGCGATGAGCGGGGAGAGCGCGCTCAGTCACTTCCGGCGTACGAAGGACGCCGCCGTCATCACCGGCGGCGACCGGGCGGACGTCCAAGCCGCGGCGCTGGACGCCCCCGGCGTCAACTGTCTCGTGCTCACGGGGGGCCACCGGCCCTCCGGCGCGATACTCGGCGAGGCCGAGGAGCAGGGGATGCCCGTGTTGACTGTCCAGACGGACACGATCACGACGATCGAGCGGATCGAGTCCTTGATCCACGGCGGCCGCGTGCGGGACGAATCGACCGTCGAGAAGATGCAGGAACTACTCCACGCCCACGCTGACGTGGACGCCCTGCTCGACTGAGGAAGAGCCGATTTTTCGGTTCGAGACGCCCGCGGTCAGTTCACGTACGCGCCGACGCCATCGACGATCGCGTCGGCGTCGTACTCGTCCTCGTCGATGTCGAAGATCCCGTCGCCGTCGACGCGGACTTCGAACACGCCGCCGTCGCCGGTGACCAGCGACACGCGGTCGACTTGTAGCCCGTACTCCTCCAGAATCGCCGCTTGCAGATCCTGTGCTCGGTTGCGGTGTCCACACGGCACGCAGTACTCGATTTCGACGCTCGTCATACCGTTTCTCGGTACGGACCGTTCCGTGGTAAACTTACGCACCCCGGAAACTCATCGCGTGTGTCGGAGACAGGCGGCCGACTGGCGCTCGCTCGTCGACTGCAGCGCCGGATTGTCGCGTTCACACGGCGTCGCGAACGCACCGAGTCGGTCCAGCGCGCGCTCCCGATCGCCGCCGAGCACGTCGTCGATCGCGCCGTCGAGGATCGCCTCGGCGTCGTCGTCCGTGAGCGTCTCGGGAACCTCGTACGCCTCGCGGAGCGCCGTCGCGGTGTCGTGGCGTGCCGTGTCGATATCGTCCTCCCGGAGCGCGAGCCGGAAGTCGAGCAGCGCCCGGTACTCGCCGTCGGCGAACTCGTACTCCTCGGGCGGGATCACCTGCGGACAGCGCGGGTGGAACGAACAGCCCGACGGGGGATCGATGGGGTCGGGCACGTCGCCGCGGAGTTCGACCGTCCCGCCACGGTTCCGCGGGTCCGGGTCCGGGATCGCGGCGAGCAGCCCCTCGGTGTAGGGGTGCTGTGGGTTCTCGAACAGCGCCTCCGTCGGGCCCATCTCGACGATCTCGCCGAGGTACATCACCGCGACGCGGTCACAGATCTGCCGCACCACGTCCAAATCGTGGCTGATGAGGAGGATGCCGAGGTCGAGTTCGTCCCGGAGATCCGCGAGCAGCGAGAGGATGTCCGCCTGAATGCTCACGTCGAGCGCGCTGACGGGCTCGTCAGCGACCAGCAGGTCCGGGTCGAGCACGAGCGCGCGGGCCAGCGCGACGCGCTGTTTCTGCCCGCCGGAGAACTCGTGAGGGTAGCGGTCGGCGTCGTCCGCGGAGAGCCCGATTCGTTCGAGCACGTCGGCGACGATCTCCCGCTGGCGCTGCTCGTCGCGCAGGCCGTGGGTCGCCAGCGGGTCGGCGATCGACTCGCCGACGGTGGCCTGCGGGTCGAACGCGGAGTCGGGGTCCTGAAACACGACCTGTGCGTTCCGACGGAACGCCTTGCGCTCGCTCCGGGACTGGTCGGCCACCGTCTCGCCCCGAAACTGGACGCTCCCGCCGGTGGGCTCTTCGAGGTGGAGCAGCGTCGTCGCGGCGGTGGACTTCCCACAGCCGGACTCGCCGACGAGCCCGACCACTTCGCCGGCGTGGACGTCGAAGGAGATTCCGTCGACGGCCTTCACGTGGTCGGTGACCCGCCGTAGCAGGCCGCTCCGGACCGGGTAGTGTTTCTCCAGATCGCGCACCGAGAGGAGGGGTTCGTCAGTCATCGTGTTTCTCGGGGAACGACAACGGTGGCTGGTGGTCGTCGCCGTACAGCACGCAGGCGGCGTCGTGATCGTCGCCGACGGGGGCGAACGCCGGCTGCTCGCCGGCGCGACAGTCCTCGACCGCGTGGTCACAGCGCGGGTGGAACCGACAGCCGTCGGGCGGGTCGGTCGGATCCGGCGTGGTGCCGTCGATCGTGTCGAACGCCTGCCCGTGGCCGGGGAGGCAGTCGAGCAGCGCCCGGGTGTAGGGGTGGGCGGGGTTCTCGAACAGCTCGTACACCTCGCCGGTCTCCATCACCTTCCCGGCGTACATCACGACCACGCGGTCGGCGATCTCCGCAACGACGCCGAGGTCGTGGGTGACGAACAGCAGCCCCATCCCGCGTTCGTCTTGGATCTCGCCGAGCAGGCGGAGGATCTGCGCCTGGATCGTCACGTCGAGCGCGGTGGTGGGCTCGTCGGCGATCAACAGGTCGGGGTCACCCGCGAGCGCGATCGCGAGGACGACGCGCTGTTTCATCCCGCCGCTGAAGGAGTGAGGGTAGTCGTCGATCCGGTCGGCGGCGTCTGGGATCCCCACCCGATCGAGCAGGTCGATCGCTTCCTCCCGCGCCGCCGATCTGTCGAGGTCGCGGTGGGCGCGGACGGTCTCGACGACCTGCTCGCCGACGGTGTACACGTCGTCGAGCGCGCCCTGTGGATTCTGGAACACGTGGGCGATCCGATTGCCGCGGTACTCCGTCAGCGCCGACCCCGAGAGCTCGGTCAGGTCGGTGCCGTCGAACCGGACCTCGCCGCCGGTGATCGACCCCGAGTCCGTCGGGATCAGCCGCGTGATCGACTCGCAGGCGACGGTCTTTCCGGAGCCGGACTCGCCGACGAGACAGACGGTCTCGCCGGCCTCGACGTCGAAGGAGGCGCCGTCGACGGCCCGCACCACCCCGGCGTCGGTGTCGAACTCGGTGCGGAGGTCGCGCACCGAGAGCAGCGGGTCGCTCACGAGCTCCCCCCCTGCCGCGTGTCGAGCGCGTCGCGGAGGCTGTCGCCGGAGACGTTGAACGCGGCGACGGCGAACGCGAGCAGTGCGACCGCGAACGTCGTCACCCACCACTTCTGGTGCCACGGCAGCACCTCGGGCTGCAGCCCGACGCGGATCACCCGCCCCAGCGACTGGGAAGCGATCCGGCTGAGGCTGAGATAGGCGAGCGCGACCTGTGCGAGGACGAGCAGCGGCACCCGACGGCTGAGTTCGGTGACGATCGTCCCTCGGGCGTTCGGGACGATCCGGTCCCGCAGGATCCGCAGGTCGCTCGCGCCCGTCGCCCGCGCCGCCCGGACGTAGCCCGCGGACCGCTGCTGGAGCGCGTCGCTCCTGACGACGCGTGCGACGCCGCCCCAGTTGAGGAGCCCGAACACGCCGACGAACGCGAACAGGCCGCCGTCGGTGACGCCGGAGTACTCCCCGAGGAAGAACGTCGCGAGCAGGATGTAGACGACGATCGCCGGCACCGTCTGCTGAATGTCGACGTAGCGCATCAGCACGTCGTCGACCCAGCCGCCGTAGTAGCCCGCGAGCGCGCCGACGACGGTGCCGACGACGCCGATGAGCACGACCGTCGGGAGGCTGACCTGCAGCGCGACGCGGACCCCGTAGACGAGCAGTTCGAGCACCCCCTCGCCGTACCGGTTCGTTCCCAGCGGGTAGCGCCACGTCCCGTGACAGTAGCCGTCGGTCACCTGCCCGACGCAGTTGTAGTAGTGAATATCTTCGACGAAGACGCTGGCGTACACCGGCGGCTGGAGGCGGTACTTGAGCTTGGGGTAGCCCGTGTCGAAGAACAGTCCCGGCCCGAGCAGCCCGACCGCCGTGAGCACGGCCAGCGAGAGCAGGGCAAACAGCCCCAGCGGGTGCGAGCGGAGGCGGCCGAGCAGCCGCCGGGTCCGGGCGGGGTCGGCCGCCAGCGGGAACAGCCCGTAGCGCGCGAAGAACACGCTGGCGACCAGGAGGAGCCAGTCCGCACGCGTCACGTCCCAGTTCAGGGCCGCGACGAGCTCCTCGGGCGCGACGATCGCGTCGTAGGCGTACAGTGCGCCGAGCGCGAGGAAGGCGCCGAGCAGCCCGAGCGTCCGCTTCCGGACCGTGATCCCACGGTCGCGCACGTCCCAGTCTACCTCGGTGAACGCCGCCGACTCGAAGTCCTTGGAGGGCATCGCTGTTCGCGCTTTTGGAAACCATCAGGAAACTTTATAAGATTTTATGTTGGTGATGAAACTGATGTCGGCGGTCGATCGTCCCGAGATCGGGTGGTCCCCGTGAGCTACGTCAGCTACCTCCTCCGGCGGCTCGCGTTCGCCGCCTTCTCGGTGTACGCGGCGGCGACGGTGATGTTCGCCTTTACGATCCTCCAGATACGCCTGCTCTTCCGCCAACAGCTCGCGTTCATGCAGTGGGGGGGTTCGGACACGACCGAACAGGAGATCGAACGGTTCCGGGAGTCGTACATCGCCCAGCGCAGGCTGGACCACCCGCTTCACGAGCGCTACCTCGACTGGCTCGTCGACCTCACGACGCTTGAGTGGGGGCAGTCGATCGCGTACGGCCAGCCGGTCGCGGCCGTGCTCGACGGGCGTGTGCTGACCACGCTGGAGTACGTGGTGCCGGGGGTCGTGATCGCCGTCGCCCTCGGGGTGCCGCTGGGCGTGCTGGCGGCGTTCGCGAAGAACGAAACCGCCGACTGGAGCGCCCGGCTGAGCACGTACGCGCTGCTCGGCGTCCCCGTGTTCATGCTCATCACGTACCTCCTCGCGGGCGTCTCCCGGATACGGCCCGCCACTGGGCTGTCCGTCCATCCGCAGGTGATCGCTGCCGTCGCCGTCGCGGCGAGCCTGCTCGCCGGCCAACTCCGGTTCAGTCGCTCGGCCGTGCTCGACCAGACAGGCCGAGAGTTCGTCAAGATGCTGCGAGCCAAAGGCGTCTCCCGGACCACCGTGGTCCGGCACGTGCTCCGGAACGCGGCACTACCGATCGTCTCACTGTCAATCAGTGAACTGCTTGCGGTGCTCGTGTTGAACATCTACGTGATCGAGAACGTGCTCCCGATCGACGGGCTGGCCCGGGCGAGCCTCGTCGCGGTCGAAGAGGGCGACATGTCCCTGATAACCTGGTCGACGCTGGTGATCGTGTTTCTCGGGATCGCTGGCAGCTTCCTGCAGGACGTGCTGTACGGCTACCTCGACCCACAGGTCTCCGTCGAGTGAACGCGAACGGGGTCTCGCAGCGGGGTCGGTCCGAGCCAGTGGAACGGCAACGATCCGGACTCGTCTGGACTCCCTTTCGCTCTGGAAGTCACAGGAAACTTTATACGACTTTCTGCTGCAGTTGATGCCGATGACCTCGGACGAGCGACCCGTGGTCGGGTGGTCCCCGTGAGCTACGTCAGCTACCTCCTCCGTCGGTTCGCGTTCGCCGTGTTCTCGGTGTACGCCGCCGCGTCCGTGATGTTCGGGTTCACGGTGCTGCAGGCACGGCTGATCCTCCAGAAGCAGCTCGCGCTCCTGCGGTGGCAGGGGGCATCCGACCGGGAGATCGAGCAGTTCCGGGAGGCGTTTCTCGCCCGACGTGAGTTGGATCGACCGCTCTACGAACACTACGCCGACTGGTTCGTCGACCTCACGACGCTCGATTGGGGCCAGTCGATCGCGTACGATCAGCCGGTCGCGGCCGTGCTCGACGGGCGAGTCGTGACCACCTTGGAGTACGTCGTCCCCGGCGTCGTCGTCGCCGTCGCACTCGGGGTACCGCTGGGCGTGCTGGCGGCGTTCGAGAAGGAGGGCGCCGTCGACTGGACGGCCCGGCTGAGCACGTACGCGCTGCTCGGCATCCCCGTGTTCATGCTGATAACGTACGTTCTCGCGGTCGTCTCGCCCGTCCGGGCCGGCCCGACCGCCGGCGCCGGGCCGTACCTCCACCCGCAGGTGATCGCCGCCGGCGCGGTCGCGGCGAGTCTGCTGGCCGGCCAGCTCCGGTTCAGCCGCTCGGCCGTGCTCGACCAGACCGGTCGGGAGTTCGTGAAGATGCTACGGGCCAAAGGGATCTCCCGACTCACGCTCGTCAAGCACGTGCTGCGGAACGCGGCCCTGCCGATCGTCTCGCTGTCGCTCAGCGAACTGCTCGCGGTGCTCGTGTTGAACATCTACGTGATCGAGGAGATCCTCCCCATCGACGGGCTGGCCCGGGCGAGCCTCGTCGCGGTCGATCAGGGCGACATGTCGCTCGTGACGTGGACGACGCTGGTGATCGTGTTCCTCGGGATCGGCGGGAGCTTCCTGCAGGACGTGCTGTACGGCTACCTCGATCCACAAGTCTCCGTCGAGTGAAAACGAAACTGGTGACGCGCGCCGCTTCCCCCTGTCAGTCCTGCTGGTACTCCTTTTCGAAGCCGCGGAACTCGGTCCGGTGGGCCTCCTCGTCGGCGAGGATCGTGACCGCGAGGTCCTCCGTCACCGGGTCGTCCGCGGCCTCGGCGGCGTCGATGAGCGCACGGTAGGTGTCGATAGCGTCCTCCTCCGCGTCGAGCACGCCCCGGATCACCGAGAGCACGTCCGTGGAGTCCTCCGGCGGCTGGAGGGAGTCCTGCCGGGCGACGAACTCCGCCGAGCTCGGCGGCCGGGCGTCGAGCTGTTTGAGGCGGTTACCCAGCTGCTCGGCGTGGCCGAGCTCCTCCTGAATGTCCGTCTTGAGGCTCTCCTTGATCTCCTCGGCGCGGACGCCGTCGAGCACGATGGCGTTGGTCTGGTAGTTCATCACTGTCTCCATCTCGTCGCCGTACGCCTTCCGCAGCAGGTCGATGACTTTCTCGGAGCTCATGCAGTCTGATTTGTACCTAACGGACGATATATCCGTCGGCGACTCTCCCGAACTGAGAGCCGGCGGCGCGTGTTACTCGTAGGTGTGGACCTGTCCGGTCGTGTTCTCCTCGATGTACGCCCAGTCGTAGTCGACGCCGAGTCCAGGGCCCTCGGGGACGGAGACGGTCCCGCCCTCGACGGCCTCCATCATGTCGGAGTAGCCGCCCTCGTAGACGGGCGGCTGGGTGTTCTGACAGTCCGGGTGGACCAGCGCCATCTCGTAGTAGTTGGAGTTGCGGCAGGCGGCGATGCAGTGGCGCTGTGCCGGCCCGGGGGCGTGGAACTCGATGTCGAGGCCGAACGCCTCGGCGACGCGGGCGACCTTCATCGCGCCCGTGATCCCGGCGTCGTACTCCGGATCGGCGCGGAGGAAGTCCGTCGCGTCGTTCGCGGCGAAGTCGGACTTGAGTTCGAGCCCGCGGACGTGCTCGGTCTGCAGGATCGGCGTGTCGAGCTTCTGGGAGAGCTTCCGGTGGGCGTGCTGGGAGATGCCGCCGTCGCGGAACGGGTCCTCGTACCAGAAAAAGTCCTGTTCGTCACACGCCTTCCCGAGTTCGAGGGCGTCCGCGAACGTCTCCAGTTCGCAGGCGGGGTCGTGCATCAGGTCCATCTCGTCGCCGACGCGCTCGCCGACCGCGTGGACTGCCTCGACCTCCCGGTCGAGGTCGCGCGAGGCGTCGCCGCCGCCCCAGCCGTGGATCTTGAAGCCGCCGAAGCCGGCGTCGCGACACTCCTCGGCGAAGTCGGCGAACGCCTCCGGCGAGTCCAGCCCGCCGGCGTCGTCGCCGTGGTACGTCGACGCGTAGGCGGGGATCTCGGTGCGGTAGGTGCCCAGCAGTTCGTGGATCGGCGCGTCGTAGTACTTGCCCGCGAAGTCCCACAGCGCGATGTCGATCGGGCCCATCCCCATCCGGTCGTACTTCCGGAGCGCCCGTTTGATCTCCGACCAGTGTTTCTCGCGTTCGAGGGGGTTCTTCCCGATCAGGTACTTCGCGGTGATGTTGTACTGCGCCGCCGCCGGGGAGTTCCCCCCGACGTACTCGCCGGTGATCCCCTCGTCAGTGTGGATCTTCACGCCGAACAGCTTGCGGTAGGTGGTCTCGCCCGGCTCGTAGACGAGGTTGAAGCCGTGTTCGTCGGTGCCCACGTCCTCCAAGGGGTACTCGAACTCCCGGCTCTCGATTTTCGTGATCGTGGGTGCCATGCCAGCCTACTGCGGGGGCGCCGCGTAAAAACCCTCCCGAGGCAGATTCGGGTAGGGGCTACCCGTCCAGCGCACCCATTCGCCGGATGCCCGGCTCGTCGAGTCGGAACGAGCAGCCGACGTGGGGCACCTCCAGCACCCGCGGATAGCGGAACGACGCGGCGTGTTCGTGCAGCACCTTCGGGTCGGCGCCGACGCCCTGCCACATGTCGTGGTGGGTCGGGAGCAGGCGATCGAGTTCGAGCTGGTTCGCCGCCTCGATAATCTCGTTTTCGTCCATGTACCACCGCGTGCGCTCCCCGCGGCCGAGGTCGTACTTGTAGATCTCCCCCACGGAGCCGAACGCCAGCGCGCCCACGTCGACGTCGAACTCCGCGGCGATCCCGGGGAACGCGTCGGGCGCGGGCCGACTGTCGCCGGCGTGGACGAACGTCCCCGAGTCGTGTTCGACGACGTAGCTCACGGGCTCGATCGCGTCGGGGTCGTTCGCGCCGCGGACGTGGACGGTGAAGTCGCCCACGTCGAACGTCTCGCCCGCTGCGATCACGTTCCGCCGGTCCTCGGGTGCGTCGAGGTCGCCGTCGTAGTCCGGCGACTCGTAGGACGCCGCGGGCGCGTAGAGGTCGGCGTCGAGATCGTTCACCAGTGGGCCGTACGACGGCGGGTGCATGTGGTCGATGTGCTCGTGGGTGACCAGCACCGCGTCACAGTCCGTCGCGTCGGCGGGGTCGATCGGGACGGGGATCATGCGGACGATGTTCGGCGGGTCGCCGTCGCCGAAGTACGGGTCGATGTACAGCGTCGTCGACGCCGAGCGCAGCACGAACCCGTTACAGCCGAGGTACCAGCCGACGACGCCGTCGCCGGGATCGGCCGCTTCCACTTCCTCGCGGACGAACCAGTCGTCCCACGTCGAGTGAACCATGGCGGCGTCGTTCGGCGGGGGCGGGCAAAGCGTTGGCGCCCGAACGCGAGCAGTCTCTCCGACCTGTCGGCCGACGCGAGCTCAGAGCTCGACGGTCTCGCCCCTCTCGCTGGCCTCGTACACCGCCTTGATCGCCCGGATGTCGGTCAGCCCGTGCTCGCCGTCGGGGTGAGGCTCCTCGCCGGTCAGCAGGCAGTGCGAGAAGTACTCGAACTCCTCCTCCATCTGGTCGGCCTGCTCGAACGCGACGTCGAAGCTGGTGTCGCCGCGCTCGATCGTGAGCGCGCGGTCGTCCCAGGGGTAGAACGCCGGCTCGATCCGGATCCGCCCTTGGGTGCCGACGACCTCGATGTGGCTCGCCATGTGGGCGTTCTGGCTGGCGGTACAGACTGCGAACGTCGGCCCCGGGAAGTCGAGTTGGAACGCGGCGTGCTCGTCCGGCACGTCGTCGAACTCGGGGGTGACGGACGCGACTGTCCCACGTACACGCTCCGGATCGGCGTCGAGCAGGTAGCGCGCGGTGTTCAGCGGGTAGAGCCCGATGTCCATCACCGCACAGCCGCCCGAGAGTTCGCCGTCCAGCCGCCACTGATCGGGGTCGGGGACGAGGTCGAGGATCGGCTCGGTCATGTTCCCGTTGACGAAGATCGGTTCGCCGACGAGGCCGTCGTCGACGAACTCCTTCGCCCGCCGGACCGCGGGCTCGGTCTGCATCCGGTAGGCGATCATCAGCGTCGCGTCGTGCTCCTCGACGACCTCGACCATTCGTTCGGCGCGCTCGATCGTCGCCTCCATCGGTTTCTCACAGAGGATCGCCTTGTCGAGTTCGGCGGCCGTCTCGACGAACGGGAGGTGGAGCGCGTTCGGCGTGACGACGTAGACGGCGTCGTAGGCGTCGCTCGCTTTCCCGTCGTGGAACGCGTCGTAGCTGATCGCGTGCTCGACGGTCTCGGACGCGGCCGCCACGTCGGCGGCCGTCTCGGTGTCGCCGCTGACGAGCACGGTCGTCTCACACAACTCGGCGTTCGCGACGGCGGGCATCGCCTGCTCACGGGTCCACCAGCCGACGCCGACCATCGCAAAGCGCACTGGGTCGTCGGTTTCTTCGAGTTCTTGCCAGTCCCGCCGGTCGAACGACTCGGCGAGCGTCTGGAGATCCATGGACGCCAGTCTCGCGGGGAACGCAAAAAGCCGTTGTGACGGGAAAAACCGCGCGAGGTCGCGGCTTCAGTAGCTGTCGTACACCGTCTTCGAGATGGTGTAGAAGTCGATGCCAGCCTCGCCCTGCTCGCGGTACGTCTCGCTGGACGAGGCCTTCATGCCGCCGAAGGGGACGTGGAGTTCGACGCCCGTGGTCTGCTGATTGACTTTCACCACGCCCGCGTCGATGTCGTCGACGAAGCTGTTGGCCTCGTGGTGGTCGTTCGTGACGATGCCCGCGGAGAGGCCGTACTCGACGTCGTTGGCCGTCTCCAGCGCCTCGTCGTAGCCGCTCACGGGAATCACCGACAGCACCGGCCCGAAGATCTCCTCCTGGGCGAGGCGGCTGTCGTTGTCGACGTCGGCGAACACCGTCGGCTCGACGAAGTACCCCTTGCGGTCGAGCGCGTCGCCGCCGGTTTCGAGGCTGGCGCCCTCCTCCTGCCCGACCTCGACGTACTCCAGCGTGCTCTCCAGTTCGTCCATGCTGACCTGCGGGCCCATGTCGCCGCCGTCGAGACCGTTGCCGGGCTCGATCCCCTCGGCCTGCTCGACGATCGCGTCGACGAACTCGTCGTACACGTCCTCGTAGACGATCGCCCGAGAGCAGGCGGTACAGGCCTGTCCCGTCACGCCGAAGGCGCCCCAGGAGACGATCTTGGCGGCTTTCTCAACGTCCGCGGAATCCGAGACGACGGTGGGGTTCTTCCCGCCCATCTCCAGCTGGACGCGCTTGCCGTCCGCGGTCGCGGTGTCGTAGACGATGTCGCCGACGGAAGCGCTGCCGGTGAAGGAGACGACGTCGACGTCCTCGTGACCCGCGACCACGTCACCGACCTCGCTCCCGGGGCCGGTGACGACGTTGAGCGCGCCGTCGGGGAGCCCCGCCTCGTCGAGCGCCTCGGCGATCTCGTGGGTCGGCCCGGGGGCCAGCGTCGCGGGCTTGATCACCGCGGTCGTGCCGGCCGCCAGCGCGGGTGCGATCTTCCACGCCGGGATCGCGATCGGGTAGTTCCACGGCGTGATCAGGCCGGCGACGCCGACCGGCTCCTGCTTGGTTCGGAGCACCGTGTCGCCGCCGCTGGCGCTTTTGACCTCGCCGCCGATGTCGCGCGCTTTCGAGCCGTAGTAGTCGAAGATGTCGATGGCGCGCTGGACCTCCCCGCCGGCCTCGCGCTCTGTCTTCCCCTCCTCGCGGACCAGCAGTTCGGTGAGCTCCTCCTTCTTGTCGGCGAGGATTTGACTTGCCCGCGAGAGGATCCGTCCCCGCTTCGGCGCGGGGGTGTCGCCCCACTCGTCGGTTGCCGCGGCCGCGGCCTCGACCGCGCGTTCGGCGTCGGCCGCACCGGACTTGGGGTAGGTGCCGACGACCTCGTCGGGGTTGGCGGGGTCGTGCGTGTCGAACGTGTCGCCGCTCTCGGCGTCGATCCACTCGCCGTCGATGAGGTTCGATCTGCTCGCCATACCCGCCCGTTGTAGCGGTCGGGGGATAACCCTTTACGCTGCGGACTCCCCCCGGAGATTTATACCGTCCACGCGCCGCAGTCCCCGCATGCGCTACTACCGTCACGAACGCGACGGCGACGCCCACCTGCTCGCCGTCGCCGACGGCGAGGCCCGCGACCTGACGGCGATCAAACCCCGACTGGGGTCGTTCCGCGACCTCGCGGCGGCCGCCGACGTCGCGAACAGCGGCGTCGACGCGCTGGCCGCCGAGCTGTTCGCCGAGGCGCCGGTCGTCGAGTTCTCCGTCGTCGAACTCGAACGCCCCGTCGCGCCCGAGGAGGTGTGGGCCGCCGGGGTCACCTACGAGATCAGCGAGCAGGCCCGCGAGGAGGAGAGCGGGATGGCCGACGTGTACCTCGACGTGTACGACGCCGAGCGCCCGGAGATCTTCTTCAAGGCCACGCCGAGCCGGACGGTCGGTCCCGGCGGCGCGATCGGCGTCCGCGGCGACTCCGACTGGAACGTCCCCGAGCCCGAACTGGGGCTCGTGCTGTACGACGGCGAGATCGTCGGCTACACCGTCGGCAACGACGTGAGCAGCCGCGAGATCGAGGGGGCGAACCCGCTCTACCTCCCGCAGGCGAAGGTGTACGACCGCTGCTGCTCGATCGGCCCCTGCGTCGTCGGCGCCGGGAGCGTCCCGGACCCCCACGATCTCGGGATGTCGATGCGCATCGAGCGCGACGGCGAGACCGTGTACGACGACGCCACCTCGACCGCGGAGATGGCCCGGAGCTGCGAGGAGCTGGCCGACTGCTGGCGCGCCCACAACGCGGTGCCGGAGCTGGGCGTGCTGCTCACGGGCACCTCGCTCGTCCCCGAGGGCGAGTTCACCCTCCGCCCCGGCGACACGGTCCGCATCGACATCGAGGGGATCGGGGAGCTGGTGAACCCCGTCGTCGAAGTCTGAGCGGTGCGCTGGCCGGTGTTTCGCTGAGGGTTCCGAACGCCCCGGACGAGGTGTCTCGGCCACGAATACGGAGTGCACCCTGTCACGCTGTGACTGGTCCGTCAGGTCTGTCGCTGGAGCGACTCCGGCCGTGGCCTCAGTCGAACCTCGGCGCTTCCAGCGGGATAGTTCACGGGGCGACGGAGTTCGTCACGTCGTGGGCCATCGGCAACGCGCTTATACCCCTCCGGTTCCCGCTTGCGGTCGTTCGATTCTCACATGACGACCATCCTCGACACCGCGCGGCGCCGGGCGACGATACTCGACTACCTGCGGGACGGCCCCCTCGACAAGCGGGACCTGCTTGATCGCGTCGCTGCCTCGCGTTCGACGATCGACCGCGCGACCGAGGAGCTGCTCGACAGCGGGCTGGTACGGACGGTCGAGGGCGGCTACGAGACCACGCTCGCCGGCGTGCTGGCGCTCGAACAGTCCCGCGCCTACGAGCGCGACGCCGGCGCCATCGCGGCGACGGCGCCCGCGCTGACGCCGCTGTGGAAGGAATCCGAGATCGACGTGGCGTTTCTCCGGGACGCCGACGTGTCGCTGGCGGCCGACGACGACGCGGTCCGGCTGCTCGCCGAGCTCGGCTCGGCGATCCGGAACGCCGACGAGGTTCGGGGGGTGTTCCCCCAGATCGCCCGGCCCGAGCAGTTGGAGACCCTGTACACGCGGGCGAACGCCGACGCCGACCTCGAGTTCGTGTTCTCGGAGTCGCTGTTCGACACGCTGGCGTCGACGTTCCCGGGCTGGCTCCGCGGGGTCGTGCTCGCGGGGACCGGCCGCGTCGCCGTCGGCCCAGTGCCGGAGTACGGGCTCGTGGTCTGCCGCGCCGGCGACGACCGCGAGGCGTTCCTGCTCACGTACGACGACGGCCGGCTCCACGGCGTGCTCCGGAACCGCGGGGACGGCGCGGCGTGGGCCGACGAGCGGATCGACACGCTCCGCGACGGCGCGGCCGACCGATCGGCACGTATCCAGGCGCTCGACGCGGACCCAGGGTTCACGGGCGTCGGTGACGTGACGCCGCCGTTCGGGGGCGTGTCGGCGGTCGCCGAAGGCGGCGTCGAGGAACGGACCGAGGGCCTCCTCGCCGGCGGCTACGCCGTCGACGGCGGGAAGCTCCGGACCCCGGCCTTCGGTGCCGAGGGGGCGTGTACGGTGTCGTTCTGGATGCAGCCGAACGATCCCGCTGGCGGCTGGCAGATACTCCTCAAGTGGGACTACGTCGCGATCGCGCTCCGACGCGGTGAGCTCCACGGGATGGTGTACGACCCCGACCGCGAGGAGAGTCGGGCCTACACCGCGGTCCCGGTCGACAGGATCGGCGCGGGGCGCTGGCAGCACGTCGCCTACACCTACGACGAGTCCCGCGCCCGGCTGTACCTCGACGGCGAACTCGTCGACGAGACCGAGGACGACTACCCGCTTCACGTCGCCGAGATCGGGGCGGCGCTGGGGTACCACTACCGCGACAGGGACACCGGCGTCCACGACCCGACGTACGACGGCCAGCTGTACGACGCACGGCTCTACGACGTCGCGCTCTCGGCCGAGGAGATCGAGCGCCTCGTGACCGCGACGGGGCCGACCGCCGCCGCGTGGGACGCCGAGTGAGCTACCCGCCCAAGAAGAGCTGGGCGCGCCTCGCGACGGCCGTTCGGAACGCCGACTCGTCGATCACCCGTTCACCGCCGAACAGGCGGCCGTGCTCCTCGCGGTACACGTCCTCGATCACGCGCTCCCGGAGCTCGTCGACGGTCGGCGCCTTCCCGCGTTCGCGGAGTCGCGACGCGACGCGCTCGAAGCGGCGATCCGTGGCCACCGCGGCCGCCAGCGAGTCGGCGTTCTCGGACGGTATCGGATTCTCAGCCGATGTAGAAATTTCAGAATTCGTGAGCATCGCACGCGCCCCACGCTTGTCACGAATCACGATGCCCGCGGCGGGCCCGTCGTACCACGCCGACTCAGGGATCCGGTAGCTGCCGGGATTGAAGTCGCGGCTGTGGCGCTCGCGTTCGACCGCGGTCGCCGGATCGATCCCGAGGCGGTCGAAGATGGTCTCGGTTGCGTCCGGCGGGCGGAACGCGTCGCTGTCGGCGTCGTGCACGTCGACGCCGAGAAACGGCGGCAGCCGCTCCCAGCCGTAGTCGATCCGCTCGCGGTGGGTCGCCCAGCCGACGAACGTGAGGCTGCACACGTCGTCGACGGCGCGCCGGAGCGCCGCGCGGTCGAGTCGTTCCCGCACGTGCCGAACTGCACGGCGACACTGTCGTGGGATCGCCTCGTCGTCGCGGTAGACGCGCTGCTCGCCGCCGAAGCGGATCGCGCCCGACTCCGCGAGCTGGAACCGGAGGAGCGACCCCTCCACCGCCTCCAGCAGCCAGAGGTGGCCAGCGAACTCGGGGGCCTCGTCGCCGACGGCGGGGATGGCCGGGTACTGCTGCACGGGCGGACTCGGACGGCCGGCCGGGTATGGGTTCCGGCGCGGCCCACCACCCTTAATCCGGCTCACACCGAAGCCCTCGGCATGATCACGAGCAGGCGCATGGCCGCGGTCGACCGCAACGCCGCGGCGCTGGGCGTGCCGCTCCGGGCGCTGATGGAGTCCTCGGGCAACGCGGTCGCCCGACGGGTCCGAGAACTGACAACCCCGGGCGACTCGGTGACGCTGGTCTGTGGCCGGGGGAACAACGGCGGCGACGCGCTCGTCGCCGCGCGCTTCCTCGACGATCGCGAGGTCCGTGTGAAGCTACTGGGGCGGCCAGAAAGCATCACGACCGAGATCGCCCGGGCGAACTGGGAGGCGCTGCAGGCGGCGGAGATCGACACGGAGCGCGTGACCGACTCCCGCGCGTTCGACCTCGACGACCCGGAGTTGCTCGTCGACGCGATGCTCGGCACGGGAATCACCGGCGCGCTCCGGGAGCCGGAAGCCAGCGCGGCCCGCGCGATCAACGACAGCGCGGCACCCGTCCTCGCGGTGGACGTGCCCTCGGGCGTCGACGCGGACACGGGTGCGACGCCCGACGGGGTCGTCGAGGCCGAGCACGTCGTCACGTTCCACGACCTGAAGCCCGGACTCGCCGAACACGCCGACGTGACCGTCGCGGATATCGGCATCCCCGCGGCCGCCGAGGAGCTGGTCGGTCCGGGCGACGTGGCGGTGCTCGGCGCGGGCGGCAGCCGGAAGGGCGACGCCGGCCGGACGTTCGTGATCGGCGGCGGTCCCTACACCGGCGCGCCTGCCCTCGCCGCCGGCGCGTCGCTGTCGGCCGGCGCGGATCTCGCGTTCGTCGCCTGCCCCGCGTCGGTGTTCGAGCCGATCGCGGGCTACTCCGAGGACCTGATCGTTCAGCCCTACGGCGACGACTCCGGGACGACGGACCACCTCGCACCCGAGCACGTCCCGGAGCTCGTCGACACCGCCGAGCGCCACGACGACACGGTGATCCTCGGCCCAGGGCTCGGCCGACATCCGGAGACGGAGGACGCCGCCCGAGAGTTCCTCGCCGAGTTCTCGGGTACTGCGGTCGTCGACGCCGACGCGCTCGCGCTCGTGCCCGAGGTCGACACCGACGCGGATCTGGTGCTCACGCCGAACCGCTCGGAACTGGCGGAGTTGGGCGGCCCCGACGTGGACGACCTCACCACCGTGGCCGACGCGATCCGCGAGCTCGCGGCCGACCTCGGCCACACGATCCTCGCGAAGGGCGCGGTCGACGTGATCACCGACGGCGAGACGGTGCGGCGCTGTCGGACTGGCACGCCGGGGATGACCGTCGGCGGCACCGGCGACACGCTCGCGGGCGTCGTCGCGGCGCTGCTCGCCCGCGCGGCGCCGTTCGAGGCGGCCTGCGTCGGCAGCTACGTCAACGGCCGCGCCGCCGAGATGCTCGATCGGGGTGACGGGCTACGCGCGACCGAACTCCAAGAGACCATCCCGACGGCGCTCAGAGGGGACGACGATGAGTGAGAACGACGACGTGGCCGGCGTCACGCCGGAGGACGAACTGACCCACACGACCGACGACGGCGACGTACAGATGGTCGACGTCGGCGAGAAGCCCGACACCGGCCGTCGTGCGGTCGCGCGGGGAGAGATCCGCCTCACCGAGTCGACCGTTGACGCCGTCCGCGCCGACGAGATCGGGAAGGGTGACGTGCTCGCGACCGCCCGCATCGGCGCGATTCAGGCGGTCAAACACACGTGGGAGACGATCCCCATGTGCCACCAGATCCCGATCACGAACGTCGACACCGAGTTCTCGGTCGGCGACGACCGGATCGAACTGGAGGTCGGCGTCGAGACGACCGGGAAGACCGGCTGCGAGATGGAGGCGATCCAAGGCGTGACGACGGGGCTCGGCGTGGTTTGGGACATGGTGAAAGCCGCCGAGAAGGAGGTCGTCGACGAGTCCGACGAGGTCGAGGCCAGCGGCTACCCGGGCACGGAGATCTCGGGCGTGGAGGTCGTCTCGAAGGAGAAGCGAGAGCTGTCGGAGTGACTGATGCGTCTACGTCTCCCCGTCCACGACTGTCGGATGGGGGTTTCGGATGATCGCGATGTCGTAGGCACCCTCGAACGCGACGCGGCCGCCGACGCTCGTGGTCCCGATCATACTGTGGCCGGCGTTCTTGCTGCCGATGAAGATCGCCGAGGTGTCCCGTTCCCGGGCGAAGCGACGGATCCGACTCGATATCGTTCCGGACGAGGCGTACCTGTCCACGACGAGATGTTCGAAACCCGCCTCGGGGGCAACACCCTTGACCCGCTCGCGGAGCCGTGAGACGATCGTCTCCCTATCGAACGCCTCGTTCTCGGCGATCCAGTCGTTCTCACGTGCGTACTCCGCCTTCTGTCTCGGAATGACGGTCACTGCGATCGTGGTCTCCTCGTACAGGCCCGACGCACGCACCCCGTAGAGGAGCGCAGTTTTCGAGAGAACGGACCCGTCGAACGGAACGATGACGACCATGCGTGTACGGAGTCGGGAGTCGGTGAAACGGTTTCCGGTACGTCACCCGTCTCACGCCACCGTTTTCCCGAGACCGCTCAGGCCTCGCCGGCCTCGGGCGTCGGCGACTCAAGCTCCGCCGCCTTCGAGCGCGCCTTCGAGACAATCGCCGGCGGCGCCTCGAACTCGACCACGACCTGCTGGTCGCCGTAGGACTCCTCGTCGACGTTGCCGTTGTCGTGGATCCACGAGACGACGCTCATCGCCTCGTCAGTCACGGGCAGCAGCAGTCGCTCCCGCTCCCAGTCGGGGAGTTCGCGCTCGACGCGCTCGCGCAGGCGGTCGACGTTCTCGCCGGTCTTCCCCGAGACGACGATGGGGTTGGGCGCGAGCCCCGAGAGCGCGCGCTCGCGGCGCTCGATCTCCGGCTCGGAGAGCTTGTCGGCCTTGTTGAACACCGTGACGATCGGCGCCTCGTTGCGGTCCGAGAGCGTGTCGTGGGAGGTCACCAGCTTCTGGCGCATCTCTTCGACGGGCTCGGAGGCGTCGACGACCAGCAGCACGAGATCGGCGTAGTACACCGAGTCCAGCGTCGACTTGAACGACTCCACCAGCCAGTGCGGGAGGTCCGAGACGAACCCCACCGTGTCGGTCAACAGCACCTCCCGCGTGCCCGTGTCGGCTTTCCGGGTCGTGGTGCCGAGCGTGGTGAACAGTCGGTCCTCCGACTCCGCGGTCGAGTCGAGGTCCGGGTGCTGCTCCTCGTTCTCGTCGACGTCGAGTTCGCTCGCGAGCCGGCGCAGCAGCGTCGACTTCCCGGCGTTGGTGTACCCCGCCAGCGCGACGAGGTCGAACCCCTGATCGCGGCGCTGGGCCCGCCGTTTCTCCTCCTTCTCGGCGATCTGGTCGAGCTCTTCGGAGATCCGGGCGATCTGGTTTTTGATGTCCTGCTCGCGGGACTCGTCGTACTCGCCCAGTCCCATGAAGCCGGGGCGCTCGTCGCGTTTCGCGAGGCTGGCTTTGGCCTCGGCCCGCGGGAGCTCGTAGCGGAGCTCCGCGAGCTCGACCTGTAGCTGGGCCTTCCGCGTCTGGGCGCGCTGGCCGAACAGTTCGAGGATCAGGGTGAACCGGTCCAACACGTCGACGCCCTCGGGCAGCTTCCCGCCGACGTTGTACGTCTGGAACGGCCCCATCTCGTTGTCGACGACGACGGTGTCGGCGCCGGTCTCCCGCACGAGCGCGGCGAGCTCGTCGACTTTCCCCTCGCCGAAGTGGTAGGCGGCGTCCTGTGTCCGCCGCTGGGTCAGTTCGCCGACGACCTCGTACCCCGCCGAGCGGGTGAGTTCGCTGATCTCTTCGAGGTCGGCCTCGCCTTCGTCGACGCGCTTGGCGACGACTGCTCGATCAGTCGGAATGGCTGTCGGTCACCTCGGTTTCGCTCGCGTTCGACGGTTGATCCATAGTCGACGTTCGTGATCCGTGGGCATGAATCCCGCGGTGGATTCGGTCGTTCACCGGCGTTCGGCGCTGCTGTTCTCGGTCACGAACTCGACGACCGACTCGGTCCCCTCGAAGCCGCTGGCCATCCGACCGACGACCTCCCCACCCTCGAACAGCAGCAGCGTCGGAACGCTCTTGATCTCGTACTCCTCGACGAGATCCAGATCGGTCTGGGGGTTCAGCATCGCGACGGTGGCGTCGGTCGCGCGGGCGACGTTGCCCACGACGGGCTCGATCGACTGACAGAGCGTGCAGCCCTTGGTGTAGAAGTCGACGAGCACCACGTCGTGTTCGGCGACCAGCTCGTCGAGCTCCTCGCCGGTGTCGAGTCGGTGCGGCTTCTCGAACGCTTCGCTCATACCGGAGCGAGGCGCTGGAGGGGGATATGTCCCGCGCCCGCGGCGACTCGCCCTCGCCGGTGCCGGCTCACCGCACGTGCCGGCGCCCGGGGCTATTTACCTCGTGCGACCCCATACACCGCCATGAGCGAGGCACACGCGGAGACGCTGCTCCCGAGCGAGCGAATGCGCGAACAGGCGCTCGACGGCGAGGTCACACAGATCCACCGCGGGCAGGCCTACGCCGATGAGGGCGACCGCTTCGAGATCGACGGTACGACGTTCGAGATCGTCGACGTGACCGAGCGGTCGCTCGGGGACATGACCGACGAGGACGCCCGCGCCGAGGGCGCACGGGACCTAGAGCAGTACAAGGAGATGCTCCGGCGCTCCCACGAGGACTTCGAGTGGGACGACGACAGCCCGATCGTCCGCCACCGCTTCGAACGGCGCTGAGAGCGGCGATCGTTCCAGCTCGGTTACGTGTAGATTCTCACTACTACCCCCGTTTATATCGATCGACTCCGTGGCGGGATCTATGCCCCCCGACCCCGAGGACAGGGCAATATCGCCCGTCATCGGCGCCGTTCTGCTGTTCGCGGTGGTGATCATGCTCGCGGCGACCGCGGGCGTGATGGTGCTGGGGTTCAGCGACTCGCTGCGGGCGCCGCCGCCGTTCGCGGCGACCGACGAGGAGGTCGAAGTCGAGGTCCGGGGCAACGAGACCCGGCACACGTTGGAGGTCGTCCACCGCGGCGGTGACCCGGTCGACGCGGCCGCGCTGACGACGCAGATCGCCGTCGGCGACCGGACGATCAGCCTCCCGGCGACCGCGGGCGACGACGGCGCACTGGCCGACGGCGAGTGGAGCGTCGGCGAGCGGCTCACGCTCGGGCTGAACGAGTCGCTGCTCTGTGCCGGCGACGCCGAGGAGGCGTCCGTGGCGCTCTCCTACCGCGACGACGGCGCCGCTTACGAGCTCTCCTCGCAGACGGTGCCGATCGAGCGCGGCCAGTTCGTCATCGACGGGAGCGAGGTCCGGGCGACCGCGCCGTACACGGCGAACGTGAAGTTCGTCGGCACGGGCTGGTCCTCCGAGACCGCCGACGCGCCGGTCAACGTCACCGTGAGCGTCGACGGCACCGTCGAGCACGCGTGGCGGATGGAGGGGGACAGCGACTCGGTCGTCGGCGCGACCGGCGTCTCTCGGCAGGAGCAGGGAACGGATCTCAGCATCGAAGCGGCGGGCGCACAGCCGGATACAGAATGTAGCTGGTCAGGGTTGAGCTACGACTGTGAACGTGTCTGGGACTGGACTCGCGTCAGCAGCACGGCCAACACCGAGAACGTCCTCGTCTACCGCGACGGCGACGACGCCCCCGACTTCGGCGGCGCCGACAGCCAGCAGTCCGCCGCGGCGTACGTCGATCCGTACGTCGAGGACGGCGCGATCAGCCTCGACGACAATCAGGCCATCTACCTGTTCGACTTCAACGAGGACTCCCACGACTACCAAGACGCGGTCGTGCTGGTCTCCTTCTTCACGCAGGAGGAGCGTAGCGGCATCTACGAGTCCCGCGGCGAGGACGTCGTGATCTGCCCGCCCGAGACGAAGTCGGCCAGCCCGAGCGGCGGCAACGGCGGAAACGGCGGAAATGGCGGTAACGGCAACAACGACTGATCCTCCTGACCGGCGGACGACGTTCGGTCAACTGCCGATCTATCTGAACAGTCGTTCAGACCGAAACAGCTATCTGAACCGTCGCTCAATCAGCGCTCGATGAGCGACACCCAGCCGCGCCTGCGACGGCGAATCGAGGACGAGGTGGGCGACTGCTGTGACGCCGACGTGCGGGAGCGCCTCGCCGAACTCGACGATCTCGCGGCGTCGGCCAGCGACGGTTCCCGCGACGCGTTCGCCGCGCTCGGGAACGAGACGCGCCACCGGCTGACCAGAATCCTCTCGGCGGCCGACGGCGAACTCTGTGTCTGTGAGCTCGAGCCCGTCGTCGACGTGAGCGAGAGCGCCGTGAGCCACGCGCTCGCCGATCTCGTGGACGCCGGGCTCGCGACCCGGCGGAAGGCGGGGAACTGGCGCTACTACGACAGCACCGCGCTCGCGGACGACCTGCTCGCGGTCGCCGACGGGGAGGCCGCGTGAGCGACTCGCTGGGCGTTCTGGACCGCTACCTCACGGTCTGGATCGGACTGGCGATGGTGCTGGGCGTCGGGCTCGGTCGGTTCGCGCCGGGGGCGGTCGATCTGCTGAACGCGGTGACGTGGCACGGCACCAGTCTCCCCATCGCGCTCGGCCTGTTCGTGATGATCTTCCCGATCATGGCCGAGATCGACTACGGTCGCGTGCCCACGGTGACGCGCACGGCTCGCAAGGAGATCGGCCTCACGCTCGTGTTCAACTGGCTGATCGCGCCGTTCGTCATGTACGGGCTCGCGACGTTCTTCCTCGGCGGCCGGCCGGCATTCGTCACGGGGCTGATCCTCGTCGGGATCGCGCCCTGTATCGCGATGGTGCTCGTCTGGAACGAGCTCGCGGCGGGTAATCAGGAGCTCTGTGCGGTCTGTGTCGGCGTGAACAGCCTGCTCCAGATCGCGCTCTTTGTCCCCTACGCGTTCCTGTTCCTGACGCTGCTGCGCGGCACCGCGGTCGACGTGTCGATGTCGCTGATCGCCCAGATGGTGTTCGTGTTCCTCGGCCTGCCGCTAATACTGGGCTACCTGACCCAGAAGGCGGCGTTCCGCACGATCGGTCGGGAGGCGTACTACGACCGACTGATCCCACGGATCAGCCCGTTCGGGCTGCTCGGGCTCCTCTTTACGGTCGTCGTGATGTTCGCGCTGAAGGGCGACTACATCGTCGCCAACCCCGGCGAGATCGTGCTGATCGCGATCCCGCTACTCATCTTCTTCACCGGACTCTGGGCGCTCGCGTACGGCGCCAGCGCAGTACTGGGGTTCTCCTACACGGAGAGCGTCAGCGTCGCGTTCACCGCCTCCTCGAACAACTTCGAGCTCGCGATCGCGGTCGCCGTCGCGGTGTTCGGTGTCGGCAGCAACGTCGCGCTCGCGACCGTCGTCGGGCCGCTGATCGAGGTACCCGTGATGCTTGGGCTGGTCCGGGTAGCGCTGGCGACGAAAGACCGGCTGTTTCCCGAGAGCGTCGGCGTAAACAGCCCGATTGCGGGGGACTGATCGTGTCCGACCCTGCCGAGCCCCGGGACGCCGACGACCGGACGACGATCGCGTTCGTCTGCGTCCAGAACGCCGGCCGCTCGCAGATGGCGTCCGCGTTCGCCCGGCGCGAACTGGCACGACGCGACCTCGGCGACCGCCTCGACCTGCTGACCGGCGGCACACGACCCGCCGCGCACGTCCACCCCGAGGTCGTCGACGCGATGGCCGAAGTCGGGATCGACCTCTCGGAGCGGACCCCTCGCGAGGTCACCGTCGACGAGCTTCGGGCGAGCGACTACGTGATCACGATGGGCTGTTCGGCCGCGGCTGTCTGTCCCGCGGGCTGGGGCGGCGAGAGCCGCGACTGGGGACTCGACGATCCGGACGGTCGCTCGCCCGACGAGGTGGCGGCGATCCGTGACGAGATCGCGGAGCGCGTCGCCGAGTTGTTCGACGAACTCGCCGAGTAGTCGAATCGACTCAGAAAACGTCTGGACGCCCTCAGCGGGAGGAAACGGCAGAAACGGTCAGCCGAGCGCCGACCGTCACCGCGATCGCGACGAGCGCGCGGCCGCCGAGGCCGAGCGTGACGCCGACCAGCGGCGCGACGCTGCTCGTCAGCGAGAAGAGGACGACCGTGGGCAGCACCCAGCCGACCGTCGCGATCCAGGGCTCGGAAAACGGCGCGAAGCGGCCCGCACCGATCCGGAACTCCGCGACCGAATCGGTCGGGAGCAGCCAGCCCGCGACCGCGAGGAAGCCGAGCAGCCCGACCGACAGCAGCAGGTCCGCGAGCGTGCCCGAGGCGAACTGGAAGGCCGCGGTCGACAGCGCCAGCCCGCCCCCCGTCGCCGAAAGCAGCAGCGACACGAGCAGCGTCGCCCGCCGGCGCGGCACGTCGAACGTGTCGACCAGCGTCGCGACCGGCACTTCGAGCAGGCTGATCCCGCTGGTCACCGCCGCCAGTAGCACCGTCCCGAAGAAGGCCGTCGCGACGATCGGGCCGCCCGGTAGCGACCCGAACGCACCCGCCAGCGCGACGAACAGCGCGCCCGGCCCGCCCCCGCCGGGGTCGATGCCCTGAGAGAACAGCAGCGGGATCACGACCAGCCCCGCGAGCACGCCGACGAACGTGTTCGACACCGCGATCACGAGCGTGTCCCGCGGCAGCGACGTGTCGTCGTCGATGTAGGAGGCGTAGGTGAGCATCGTCCCGGCGCCCAGCGAGAGCGTGAACAGTGCCTGCCCGGCCGCAGGTCCGAGCACTGACGGGAGGTTCGCCACGAGGTAGCCGGCGTCGAAGCGGAGGTAGTACTCGTACCCCGCCGCGGTGCCGGGCTGAGTGGCCGTCCACGCCGCCAGCCCGACCAGCAGCACCGCGATCGCGGGCAGCATCACCTTCGAGACGCGCTCGATGCCGCGGTCGACGCCGAAGAAGACGATTCCGGCGACGATCCCGAGGAAGGCCAGGTGGAACCCCACTGCGGCCGGCCCGAACCCCATCGCGCCGAAGTACTGCTGTGGCTGTGCGAAGTACGCCCCCGTCGGCGACGCCAGCGTGTACCGGAGGATCCACCCGCCGACGACCGAGTAGAAAGAGAGGATCACCAGCGTGGTGACGACGTTGAACGAGCCGAGCGCGGTCCCCCACTTGGAGCCGATCAGCGAACGCAACGCGCCGATCGGCGTCTGCCGACCCCGCCGCCCGAGGACGAACTCCGCCAGTAGCCCCGGGACGCCGACGGCGACGACGACGAGTAGATACACCACCAGAAAGGCGCTCCCCCCGTTCTCGGCGGTCAACCACGGGAACCGCCAGACGTTGCCCAGCCCCGCGGCGCTCCCCACTGACGCGAGGACGAACCCGAGGCTCGATACCCACGTGTCTCGATCGGCCATTAGTGAGGGGAGATGTACAACGGACACCGAAATCAGTGTTGTTACCGGCTGAGACGGCAGTTAGCGAGCCGACACGATCGCGGCGCGCCCGCCGGCGACTACGACTCCGGCTCCGGACCCACTCCGAGCGCCCACAACAGCCGATCGTTCGCCGCTCGATCCTTCACCGCGACGCGGACGTGGCTGTCCAGCCGGCGGAAGCTCCGGGCGTCGCGGAGCACGACCCCACGTTCGCGGGCCCGGTCGAGCAGCGCATCGACGCCGACCTCGCCCGCTTCGAACAGCAGGAACGGTGCGGCCGACTCCCGCACGTCGAACCGTTCGGCGATCGCCGCCCGCAGGCGCTCGCGCTCGTCGGCGACGCGCTCACACGTGGCGGCGACGAACGCCTCGTCACCGAGACAGTGCGCCCCCACCGCGGCCGCCGGCGTCGACAGCGCCCACGGCCGCCGGGCGGTCCGGAGGTCGGCCAGCCGGTCCCCGGTTGCGACGGCGAACCCCGCCCGGATCCCCGGGAGGCCGTACATCTTGGTCAGCGAGCGCGCGACGACGACCCCGGGCTCGCCGGCCAGCGAGTCGAGGTCGGTGTAGTCGAGGAACGCCTCGTCGACGAGCAGTTCGGTGTCGGCCTCACGACAGCGGTCAGCAAAGGCCCGGAGCCGCGCCGTCGGGACCGTCTCCCCCGTCGGGTTGTTGGGCTGGCAGATCACGGCCATCTCGTACGGTGAGGGGTCCTTGGCGACGACCGCCGACGGCGAGACGAAGTCCGCGTTCCCGCCCTGCAGCGTCACCTCGCGGGCGTACTCCGCGAACGACGGCGCCGGGAGCAACACGTCGTCGCCGGGCTCGATTCGTGTCGCGATCGCGAGCCGGATCGCCGCCAGCCCACCCGGCGTCGGGACGACCTGCTCGGGCCGGCAGCCGACCGCCGACGCCGCCGCCTCGCGGAACGCCGGGTAGCCGTCATCCGGGTAGCGCCGCGACGCCTCGAAGGCAGCCTCGTACGCCAAACGCGTCCCCTCGGGGCTCCGGGGGTTGATGTTGGCGCTGAAGTCGAGCAGCTCCGGGTCGTCGCTGCCGCCGTGGATCGCCCGCTCGGTCCCGCGAACGTCGTCGGGGTTCATCGCTCTCCCCCATCCAGCAGCGCCTCGGCAGCGTCGAGGTCGCGCTCGTAGTTGACGTTCACCGCGAGCCGGGCATCCCAACTGCGCCGCTCGGTCGACCGTTCGCCGTCGCCGACGACGTTCAGCCCGGTGGGGAGCCAGCCGTCGTCGGCCGACTCGTCGGTACTGACGCCGAGCCGGCGCTTGAGCCGCGCGGGAGTGAGCACGCTCACGGACGCGGTTCCGTCGCCGGCGGTATCGGTCTGCCGGCTCCCTTCGACGGCGCGGTCGACGTGCTCGCCCGCCAGCAGCGGGAGGTCAGCCGCGACGGTGACGGCTGGCGTTCCGGCGGTTTCCAGTGCGACTCCGAGATCCGCGACGTACCCCTCGCCCGGCGTCTCGATCACGTGGACCCCCTCGACCGACCGAGCCCACTCGACTGTCTCGGGCGCGTTCGGGGAGACGGCGGCGTGAACCGTCTCGACGGCGTCGGCTGCCCGGAGACCTTCGCTGACGCGCTCGACCATCGGTACCCCGCCGACCCGCCGGAGCGGCTTCTCGCGGTCGCCGTCCAGCCGGCTGCCGTGGCCGCCACAGAGCACGATCGCGTTCACGGCAGTCCACCCCCGGCGAGGAGCGCGCCGGCGAACAGCCCCGCGAGCCGGACGGCCACGTCGACGGCGCCGAACACGTCGCCGTTGACGCCGCCGAGCAGCCCGTTCGCCCAGCGAGCAAGCAGCCAGCCGCCGCCGAGCGCGGCCGCGCAGGCGAGCGTCGCAGCCGGCAGCGCCGTGGGGGCGAGGAACCACATCCCAGTCCCGACCGCTCCCAACACCAGCGCGATCGGGAGGAGCTCCCGCAACCCGTTCGGTTCGGTGAACTGCGCGCCCAGCCCCTCGTGGCGCGCCGTCCCGAGACAGGCTAGGGCCGCCATCGCGGCTTTCGCCCCCACCTCCGCGCCGACGACCGCGCCGATCACGAGCGGGGGAGAGCCGCCCGCGAGCGAGGTGACCGCGAGTACGGTGCCGAGCAGCGCGAGCAGCAGCGCGACGACGGCGCCGACCCCGACCTCGCTGTCTTTCAGGACGGCGACGCGCTCCTCGGCGTCGCCGTGGACGACCGCCGCGTCGCCGAGATCGGCGACGCCGTCGAGGTGGGTGATCCCCGACAGCCCGACCCAGAGGCCGAGGTAGCCGACGGCCGCCAGCAACGGCAGCGACCGCCCGCCCAGCGCGACCGCGGGAACCGCGAGGAGCAGCCCCGTTCCCACGCCGACGACGGGGAACGTCCACGGGGATTCCGTGACTGCCTGCCAGTCCCCGGCGTCGCCGCCGACGGGGAGTCGAGTCAGGAAGCCGACCGCCCCCCGGAGCGCGCTCAGAGCCACGCGCCACCCCCGAGTCGGCCGGCCAGAAGGCCACACCAGCCGGCCGCGAGCAGGAACGCGAACCCACCGGCACGGTCGACGATGGCGACGCCGTCGGCCGCCGTCGCGGTGTCCGGGAGCGAGCGCTTGGGAAAGAGGTCGTACCCCCCGGGCTTGTGAAGCCGGCAGTCGAGCGCGGCCGCCGCGGCCGCCATCGGCCAGCCGGAGTTCGGCGACGGCGGCTTCCGGGCGTACCGTCTCGCAGCGAGGAGCGTTCCGGGCCGACCCGCGGCGACCGCGAGCAGCGCCGCAGCGAGCCGCGCGGGGACGAACATCACGGCGTCGTCGAGCCGCGCGGGCGCCCAGCCGGTCGGCTCGTCGCGGTAGCCGAGCATCGAGTCCATCGTGTTGACGGCTTTGACCCACGCCGCCAGCGCGGCGGCCGCCGGCAGCGACACCGTGGCGCCGATGGCGAACGCCAGCAACGGCGCGACCAGCCCGTCGGCGAGGTTCTCGGCGGCGCTCTCGACGGCCGCGCTGCGGGCCTCGCCGGCGTCGAGCGCGCTCGGGTCCCGACCCACCAGCGCGGGCAGGCGCTCGCGGGCCGCAGCGAGGTTGTCGTCGCTCGCATCGACGACGGCGACGGCCTCCTCGCGGAGCATCCGGCGGCTGACGCTGACGAACAGCGTCGCCCCGGCCGCCAGCGCGGCCGCTGCCGGATGGAGTAGCCCGCCGGCCCATACCACGGCGGCGACGACGCCGGCGGCTGTCAGCGGCAGCGCGAGCGCCGCGAGCAGCCCGACGAGCCGGGGGCGACGCCACGAGCGATCGACTGCGCCGACCGCGCGACCGAACCACGCGACTGGGTGGACGCGCGTCGGCGGCTCGCCGACGAGCGCGTCCGCGACGCCGGCAGCTACGACTGCGACGGCAGCCAAGAGACCTGCCGGACCGAACGGGCTCATTTGGGAACCACCTCCTCGCCGGGCAGTTCGAGCGGCGAGAGATCGAGGTTGTCGGCGACGAGCGCCGCCGCGGCCTCGTAAGGGTCGTTGTCGGTCGATTTTGCGCTGGGACGGTCGATCCCGGCCGCCGCGAACGTCCGGGCGACGAACGCCTCGCGGGCAACGCGGTTCTCGAACAGCCCGTGGAGGTACGTGCCGAGCACGCCGTCGACGGCGACGCTCTCCGGCCCGAGGGGGTGCGTCATGGGTTCGGGATCCACGCCGTCGGCGAGTCGGCTGTCGCCCATGTGGATCTCGTAGCCGGCGACCGTGCCCGCGGCGCCCGCGAGTGGGTGGTCGGCGTCTTCCGCGACCGAGAGCTCGCACTCGACGGCTTCGACGCGCTTCGCTTCCGAGAAGGTTGTCCGGACGGGCAGCAGCCCCAGCCCGGCGAGCTCCTCGGCGTCGCCGGTCCCCTCCACGTCGGCGCCGAGGAGGCGCTGCCCGAGCAGCTGGTAGCCGCCACAGAGCCCGACGATCGGGCCGTCGAAGCCCGCGAGCGCGTCGGGCAACCCCGCCTCGCGGCAGGCCAGCAGGTCGCCGACGGTGTTCTTCGTTCCGGGGAGCACGACTGCGTCGGCGTCGTTGAGGCTCGCTTCGAGCGGGACCCACGCGACTCTGACGCCCGGCACGCGGGCCAGCGGCTCGACGTCGGTCGCGTTCGAGACGCGGGGGAGCCGCGGGACCGCGACGGTGACCGAGCGCTCCGGGGGCACGCCGTCGTCGGTACCGAGGACGCGACGCTCGTCGGCGTCCGGGAGGGAGACGCTGTCCTCCTCGGGCAGCCCCGGATCGTCGTATGGGAGGACGCCGAGGACGGGGACGCCCGTTCGGTCCTCCAGCCAGTCGATGCCGTCAGCGAGCAGGTCGGGGTCGCCGCGGAACTTCGTGACGACGACCCCGGCGACGCACTCGCGGAGATCCTCGGGGAGGAGTTCGAGCGTGCCGACGACGCTCGCGAACATCCCGCCGCGCTCGATGTCGGCGACGAGCACGATCTCGCTGTCGGCGAAGCGGGCGGTCTCGACGTTCGCGAGGTCGCGGTGGGCGAGGTTCGGCTCGGCCGCCGCGCCGGCGCCCTCCGCGACGATCAGGTCGTGCTCGGCCGCGAGGCGTCGGTGGGCGTCGACGGCGGCCGCCCGGGCGTCGTCCCAGTGGTCGTCGTAGTACTCGCCGGCGGCGTAGTGGTCGACCGCCTCGCCGTCGAGGACGAGCTGGCTCTCGCCGGCGCCGCGGGGCTTGAGCAGCACGGGGTTGCAGTCGGTCGTCGCCGGCGTCCGGGCCGCGCGGGCCTGCACGTACTGCGAGACGCCGATCTCGCCCCAGCCCTCGCCGGTGGCCGACGGCACCGCGCGGGCGTTGTTGCTCATGTTCTGGGCCTTGTAGGGGGCGACGGAGAGCCCGCGGTCGGCGAGCTGTCGGCAGAGCCCCGCCGTGACCGTCGACTTCCCGACGTGGCTCGCGGTGCCGGCGACCAGCAGCGTCGGCGCCGCGGGGTCGTCGGTGCTCTCCTCGCGATCGCCCATCAGTACTCGGTCCCCTGCCGGGCGCGCTGGCCGGCGTCGATCGGATGCTTCTCCTTCGACACGCGGCTCACGAGGTCGGCGGCGTCCCCGAGGTACGTCGGCTCGTCGTGGCCGCCGGTCAGCACCAATTCGAGATCGTCTGGGGTGCGCTCGACGAGGTCGACCACCTTCTCGGGGTCGACGAGCCCGCGGTTCGCAGCATAGAGCACTTCGTCGAGAAGCAGCATGTGGACGCCGTCCTCGGGGTCGCCGTCGAGGGGCAGCGGCTCGTCGAGGGCGGCGTCGGCGGCGGCGTCGACGAGCTCCTGTGCTCGGTCGAGGGCGGCGCGGGCGCGGGCTGCGTGGTCCTCGTCCTCGCTCCCGTCGCGGAAGCCGTGCCAGCCGAACTGCCCGGTGGTCTCGTAGCTGAACCCCGGCATCGCCGCGATCGCGTTGTACTCGCCGCGGACGGGGTCGACGCTCGCGGCGCCGCCTTTCATGAACTGCAGCAGGTGGACCCGGTAGCCGTGGCCCGCGGCCCGGAACCCCATCCCCAGCGCCGCCGTCGTCTTCCCCTTCCCGTCGCCCCACCACACCTGCGTGAGCCCGAACTCCTCGGGCGCGGCGGGCTCGATCGGCTCGGCGTCGGGCGTCGATCCGGGGCGCTCGTCGTCGCGCATGCTCGTGGGTTGGACGGGTGGGCGCTAAGCGTTGCGGCTCAGGGGTCGAACGTCGTCGCGCGCCGGGTGGTGGCCGTGCCGTACTCGGCGTCGTCGACGGACTCCGGGAGCGACCGCTCGGCGTACCGCGACCGCAGGCTCCCCCGCAGCGCCTCCCGCACACAGGCCCGGGCTGCGTCCCCCACCTCGGTGCCGCTGCCCGCGAACGCCGCCGACTCGCCCGTCGGGAGCGTCCCGACCACTGCGGCGTCGGTCGTCGTGCCCGGGAACCCCGTCTCGGCGAGCAGCGTCGCCGCCTTGGCCTCGACGACGACGCCGTAGAGGCTCGCGAGCGTGCCGTCGTCGAGCGCCCGCGTGGTGCCGACGAGCAGATTCACCGTCCCGACCGGCCTGTCGTCGTCTGCCTCCCCCGCACTCTCCTCTCGCTCGGTCGGCGCCATCGGGAGCCCAGCGGGGTTGGAGACGCCCGCCGTGGCGTACGCGACGACCGAGCCCGCCCGGGCGCCACAGAGGTGCTGCATCTCCACGCCGGTGAACAGCGTCGCCCCCGGCGTGTCGAACCCAGCGCTGTCCCGGCGTTCGGCGCCGTAGGCGTCGAGGTCGGTTCGGTCCCAGCCCGTCGGCACGGAGACGTTGTACGCGGCGTCGGCGTCGCGGAACCCCCCGTCGGGCTCGCTCGACAGCCAGCGCGCGCCGGGCGCCGCCACTCGGAGGACGCCCTCGTGGACGGTCGACTCAAACGCCATTATCCTCCACGAGCGCGCCGTAGCGCTCGAACAGTCGCTCCTTGACCGCGCTCTTCGGGACGCCCGCCGACTCGGCGAGGCGGAGCGCGCCGCCCATCCCGACCCCCTCCTTCGCGACGCCGTCGAGGTAGTGGTCCGTCGCGACGTGCTCGCCGGGCTCGAACTCGGGGTCGGTCACCTGCAGCGAGATGTCCAGCGCGTCGGCGGCCGCGCGGATACCGACGCCGTCGTCGGCGGCGACGAACGAGGTCGTCGCGATCTCGAAGCGCTCGGTCACGCCGGCGTGGCGGGCGAGCGCGGCGACGGCGAGCATCTGACTCCCGCCGGCGAGCGTCACCGACGCGCCGCGTTCGAGGGCGCCTTCGAGCAGGCCGAGCGACGCCGCGAGCGTGGGGTCGCCCGCGCGACGGATCGCCTCGGTCGGCTGCCCGTCGAGATCGCCCGCGGCGAGGTCGCTGGCGGCGAGTGCGTCCGCAACGACCTCGCGTTTGAGGTCGAGGGGGTTCGCGGGCAGCGACGAGGAGACGCCGTAGGACTCACCAAGCGCCCGGAGGACGCCCATCGCTGTCGTCGTCCCGCCGGGGATCGTCTCCCCGATCACGAGCTCGTCGTCGGGGTGGGCAGCGGCGAACGCCCGCGCCGACTCCCGGATCGCGCCCGCCTCGGCGACCGGCTCGGGGCTCCGGATGTCCCCGCCGGGTTCGTCGCCGAACGCGACGGTCGGCGCGGCCGTCTCCCCGGCCATTCCCGCGTCGGCGACGACGAGGTCGAACTCGACGAGATCGCGGACCGCCCGGGTCACGACACCCGGGGTCGGGCAGCCCGCGGGGCTCACGGGGACGATCGGCGCGAACACCGGCCGGCCGTACGCGACGATCTCGGCGTCGGCCGCCGGGGTGTGGGCCATCGTCGCCGGCGTCTCGCCGGCCGCGCTGATGCCGTCGATCGCCGCGGTTTCGGTCGATCCGGCGACGAGCACGAACGTCACGGCCGTCCCTCCGCGGGAGACGGTTCCGGAGTGTACATAGCGTGTCAGTCGGGTCGGGCGTACCTGAAAAGCACGGTTCCCGGGAGCCCGGTCATCTCGCGCGATCCGGGACGGCGAACAGCCGACCGCTCCGCGAACGGGTCGCCGGCGGGGCTCTCAGACCCTGTCGCGGCCGAGGAGCAGGTAGAGAACCAACCCCAGCAGCGGTGCGAGGAACACGACGATCGCCCAGAGGAACGCCGGGTGGCTGCTGTTGTTCTGGGCGTCGCTGTACGTCCAGACGATCATCGCGAGCGTGACGAGGAGGACGAGCAGCCCGAACAGGAGGGCGATCCCGCCGGCGGCCGACTGGAGGGGGAGGGTGGAGACCATACCGCCACGCTCGGCGCAGTTTCTCAAGTAGCTTGTGGCGGGGCGAACCCCAGCGGCGGCGAATCAGCCGGAGTCCTCCGCTGTGGCAGCCGACTCCTCCACTGTCGGCTCCTCACGACGGGTCGACGCTTCCCGTCGCCGGCGACGAAGCGAGTCGTACAGCGCCCCCGCGACGTGTTCGCGGAGTCGCTCGGTCGTCTCGCTGCTCACGTCGACGGCCGCGGCGTCGTTCCCGACGAGGCTCCGGGCGCCCGCGGTGTCGATGGTCACGGTGCCGAGCCGTCGGCGACGCTGGAACACCGTCTCCGAGCTCAGCACCGTCTGGACCCGGTAGTACGGGACGACTTTCAGCTGGCGCACCCAGAACCCGTTCCGGGTGACGACGTGGTTCTCGCCGACGTAGTAGCCGCGGGACCGCCACTTCAGGTGGGCGGCGACCGGGACGAGCAGCAGCAGGCCCAGCGGGGCCCACCAGTAGAACGACGCCGAGAGGACGCTCTGGATCAGGTAGAGCAGCCCTGTCAGGAGCGCGACGACGCCGGCGTACCGCGCCGCGTAGCGCTCGCGGGCCCGCTTTGGCGGGCGCTCGAACGTCATCTCGCCGGCCGGCTCGATCGAGTTCGCGAGCTCGAACACCCGCGACCGCCGGGCGATGGGCACCGCCGACTGGGAGGTGTCCTGCCCGCCTTCGCCGCCGCTCCCGCCCGCGGTTTCGATCTCCAGCGAGGCGTAGCCGAGCGCCCGCGCGAGCACGTTCTCCTCGATCGTGAGCGACTGCACCTTCCCGAGCGGGATCGTCCCGCTGTAGCGCTGGAGCAGCCCCCGCTCGTACCGGAGCTCCTCGTCGCCCCGGCGGAGCGTGAACCCGTAGTACAGCGTCGCGTTGATGGCACCGTACACCAGACCCAGCGCGAGGATCCCCACGAGGGTGGCCAGCGGCCCGATCAGCCCGCTCAGCCCGGCTTCGACGCCGAAGAACCACTCCGCGCCGACGATCGAGCCGATCGTGGGCATGAACACGGAGCCGACGACGAACAGGATCGAGAGCAGTTGGGCGTCGGCCGACACCAGCGCGAGTACGCCCAGCTCGCGGTCGGCGATCTCGAACACCGTCTCGAAGCGGTCGGTCGCCTCGTCGGCGGCGTCGGCGTCGCCGTCGCGGCTCAGCCGGCTGATCTCCGCCTGCAGTTGCCCCGCGCGCTCCTCGCCGACGAACTGCAACTGGGCCTCGCTCCCGCTCGCACCGGCGGTTTCGAGGCGGAGTTCCGCGATCCCCAGCACGCGTTGGACCACGTTCTGACTGATGTCGACGTTCTGGATTCGGCCCAACGGGATCTCCCGCTCGCGTCTGGCGAACACGCCCGAGCAGATGTCGAACGTGTCGGCGGTGAGCTCGTACTCGAAGCGGCGGTAGTAGGCGATCCCGTAAACGACGACCGTGACCGCGAGGCCCCCGGCGAGCGCGAGCGCGACGGTGACGCCAACGGTGCCGGCGACCGCGCCGAACGCCGGGGGACCGATGAACAGCACGGCGATCACCAGCCCGAGCCCGTTCTCGACGAGCCGGTAGGGGACCGACAGCGGGTGGAGGCGGAACACGCGTCCCGTGAGCGGCTCCCCGCCCGTCGTCTCCCCGTCGGTCATACCGCGTCTTCCTCCTCGGACTCGGTGGTGAGCCGCTCCAGCCGTTCCTGCATCGTCGACGCGCGCTCCGGCGTCAGCCCGGGGATCGTCACGTCCGCGCCGCGTGAGCCCGCGGTGTACACCACCAGCGTCGACAGCCCGAGCAGTCGTTCGAGCGGGCTGCGCGTCGTGTCGATATGCTGGACGCGGACGTACGGGACGACGGTTCGGACGCGGGTGAGGACGCCGCGACTCAGGAACAGCGAGTCCGCGCGAACCACGTACTCCCACGAGCGGTAGAGCAGCACGGCCCGCAGGACGCCGAACAGCGTGAACAGCGCGAAGGCGGCGATCCCGATCCTGGCGGCGGGCTCGATGCCTGGGGCGAGCAGTTCGGTCCGTTCGCTGACGACGTAGCCGACCACCCCGAGCACGACGCCGGCGACGAGCGCCCCAATCGCCGACCCGACGATCCACTGCAGGCGGACCGTCGACGCCAGTTCGCGGGGGACGCCCACGATTGACTCGTCGAGCCCCGCCTCGGCCGCGACGGAGGGCTGGTCGTCCGTCTCCGGGTCGCCGGACGACGGCGCCGCCGGGCTCGCCGACGGGGTGTCCTCGGCAGTCCCGTCGCCGGAAGGATCACTCATGCCGGGATAGTGGCACAACGGCGGCTTAACCGTACCGCCGTCGCGTGGCCGGCCCGCGCCGTCGCGATCGACGGACACACTGCCGACGCTCCTCACTCGGTCACTGCACTCCCGACGCGCTCGACGACCGCCGGCGCGGCGGCCGCGAGTCGGTTCGCGACGGCGTACTCCGCGTAGAGGGAGCGTCCCGGCTCGGTGACGCCACCCTGCTGTGCGTTCTCGTCGGCCATCCGTATCGGGCTGCGGACGGCTCGGGCGAGCCGGCGCGCGAGCAGGACGGGCGAGCTGTCGAGGAGCGCCCGGAGCCCGTCCACCGCGGCAGCCCGTTCGGCGGCGATCGGGTCGATCGACGCCGGCGTCTCGTACTCGCCGTCGGCGATGGCCGCCGTCGCGGCCGCGAACGCGCGGTCGGCCGCGACCGACCGCGTCCCGGTGACGATCGCGCCGGCGAAACTGCCGGCCTCACGCTGTGCGACGGTGTGCTGTGCGCTGCTCCACCGCATCGACGCGAGCTCTTCGAGGAGTTTCTCGGCTGCAGTGTCCGCGATGTCGCGCTCGATGTCGGTCCCGAGCGCGTCCCAGTCGGGGGGCGCGGTGTACGGATCCACGTCGTCGACGAGCGTGTCGGCCACGCTCGCGAACCGCTCCCCGTGATCGTTGGGGTCGTCGAGCGTCGACACGTACCGCTCGTGGAGCCGGCGGGCGTCCGCGGCGTAGGCCCGCCCCCACTCGACGCCCTGCGCGAGCTCGGCGACGTGGAGTACCGTGTTCTCGTACTCGTCGCGTTCGGCCGGTTCCGTGAGCCGGGCGCCCGTCCGCGCCCAGCGGGTGATCGTGGCGTGTTCGGCGAGCGCCGCGACGGGGTCGTCCGACGGCCCCGCGTACCGGTAGTCGTCGAGGAACGTCGCCGCGTCGCGGTGGTGGCGTTCGCGGCGCTCGCGCACGTCGGCTGCGGTGAGTTCGTCCTCGAACGCGGCCAGCCCCGCACTGACGAACATCGCTTCCGAGCGCGGGTGTGTGAGGCCGGCGACCGCGTCGGCGCGGCGCTCCCCGTCGCGGTCCTGCGAGAGCGCACCCCGCGCAGCGTCGCGTTCGGCAGCGAGCGTCTCCCGGACGACGCCGTTGGGGACCGCCGACACGTCCCCGCCGTCGAGCAGCGAGCGGACGCGTTCGCGGGCGGCCGCGAGGTGCGCCTCGCTCGGCTGGACGGGGATCGTGGCGGGGACTCGCGGGAGCTCGCCCGGGAGTTCCCGGATCGCCGACTCGTCGTACTCGACGGTCGCCTCCGACGACCGGAGGCCGCTACAGCCCGCGAGCGCGCCACCGATTCCGGCTCCGACGGCCGCGAGCGCCGAGCGGCGGGTGAGTCGATTCACGACGAATCACTTCCGTTGTAGCGCTCGGGGATCGGATCACAGCTCCCACCGCTACCCGCGGAGAGCCCGCTGTACTCGTCACCGGGGAACGGGAGCCGGACGAGCGTGGCGGCGCGATCGAACGCCCCGCGTTCGCAGGCGGTGTGGGCGTCGCGGATCACTCGACAGAACTGGAGGTTCGGGTCGCCGTCGTCGTCTCTGGTGACGTAGTTCAGCCGCAGCCGGTAGCACTCGCCGACTCGCGTCTGGAAGACGAACACCGACTCGCTGTCGTATGCCGTCTCCGCGAGGAGTCGACGGGCAGCGGCGACGTTTGTCGCGTCGTCGGCGAACTCGACCGCCTCGGCGTCGCTCTCGCTCTCGACGGTGTGGAGGGTGATGGGCTCGGGCGTCGAACTGCCGTCGGTGCTTCCGCCCCCGGTATCCTCCCGGGGTGCGACGATCGGCGGGCGATCGCCCGCCGAGCGCATCGTCGTCGCGACGTAGTCGGTGACGACCGTGCCGCTCTCGGGCGGGGAGCGGTGGCTCTCGGAGGCGCTACAGCCGGCCAGCGCCGTCGCGACGCCGACTACGCCTGCGAGGAAGCCGCGTCTCGCCGTCTTGGAGGCTGTCATCTCGCTGGGGACCATCCCGGGTCGACAATGCGGACAGACCGTCAAGAAGGCGGTGGTCGGTTCGGCGCCTACGACTCCTCGACCACCTCCACGCCGAAGTCCGCGGGCGCCGCGCTCGCGACGGTCGGGAGCCCGCGCAGTCGCGGGCGGACGAGCACGTACGCGGCGGTGAAGCCGAACCCGGCGGCGGCGAGCGCCATCACCGTCCCGTGGCCGATCGCGTCGCCGAGGGCACCGCCGAGCAGCGAGCCCAGCGGCAGCGTCGCGCCGGAGGCGGTCCCCTTGATCGCGGACACTCGGCCCAGCCGGTCGGCCGGGAACAGCCGTTGGTTCAGCGTCGACGTGAGCACGCCGCTCGCGCCGGCCGGGATCCACGCGAGCGCGAACAGGCCGACCGTGAGCGCCGGCGACGGGACGAGCACCGACGCGAGCCACACACAGGCGGCCAGCCCGTGGCCGACGAGCAGGAACCGACCGTAGCCGACGCCTTCGAACCGCGGGCCGACGACCGAGCCGAGCAGCCGGCCCGTCCCGAGCGCGCCGAGCAGCAGGCCGTAGACGGCGGGGCCGCCGACGGCGTCGCCGAACGCCGGCAGCACCGCGAGGGTGACGCCCGTCGCGAAGTTCGCGACCGCGGTCGTGAGCACGAGCTCGACGAACGCCGTCCCGCGGAGGATTTCGACGCCCTCGCGCATGTCGTCGACGTAGGAGCGGACCGCCGCGGCGACGGAGCTGTCGGCGTCGTCGGGCGAGACCCGCGGGATCCCAACCCGGGCGAACAGCAGCGCCGCGAGCGCGAACGTGGCGGCGTCGCCGAGGAACAGCGCGGTCGGGCCGAACAGGGCGATCAGCCCGCCGCCGACGGCGTCGAACAGCATGTCCAGCCCGAGTGTCACCGTCGCGAGCGCGGCGTTTGCCTGCGGGAGCCGGTCGTCCGCGACGATCCGCGGGACCAACGTCGCCTCGATCGGCCCCATCACCAGCGTCGCGAGCATCAGGATCGGCACGATCCCGAGCATCAGGTCGACGCCGAGCCGGCCTGCGGCCGCGGCAAGCGGGAAGACGAGGACGACGACCCCCTGCACGATCTGGGAGCCGACCAGCAGCGGTTTCACCGGGAAGCGGTCGACGATCGGACCGGCGACCGCTTGCAGCAGCCACGGCAGCAGCAGGACGGCGTTCGCCACGCCGACCAGCGTCGTCGAGCCGCTGAGTTCGAACACGAGCCACAGCACCGCGACGGTGTAGAGGCTGTCCCCGGCGTTCGTGACGAACTGCCCGGCGACGAACCGCCGGAAGTCGCGGTTTTCACGCAGCGGGTGGTCCTGCCCGATGTCGGGCAGGATCACCGGCGATCACCCCCGCGGGGACCGCACGGACTGCGTGGAGGGTTCGGTTCGCGTCCCGCCGGACGCGAGCGATGCGACTGACGGTCGGCGAGCGATACGGCGTCGTGTGCGCCCCCGTACAGCGGGGGCTCGGTGGCGTTCGGCATCTGGCGTGTTCGATCGAAGGAGTGCGGCTACCGGCGGCGGTAGCGGAGCGAACCCGAGTGCTGCAGCTATCGGGCCCGCCGCGCGGCCGGCGGCGAGGTCGGATCGAACACCGGACGAACCGAGAGCCGGCGGAACATCGACGCCTCTGTCGGGGGCGTCGACGACGGCGCTAAAAGAGGTAGCGGTTCGCGATCGTACTCGGGGGCTCAGTCCGGGCGAGGGAAAGGGGAACTGCTGGCGGTGCGTGCTCCCGTCAGTTGTTGCCGGTTTCGAGTTCGTACTCCCAGTCCTGGTAGCCACCGGCCATGCTCCGGACGGCGTCCTCGGCCTCGACGCCCTCGAAGGAGTCGATCAGCCGAGCGGCCTGCACCGACGACTGCCCGATCGGGCAGGCGACGATCACGTCGTCGCCCCACTCCACGTCGTCGACCCGGGAGGGAAGCTCGGACATCGGGATGTTGATCGCGCCCGGGATGTGCCCCTGCTCGAACGCCGCGGGCGGCCGGATGTCGATCACCTGCACGCCCTCCTCGTCGAGCTTCTCGTTGACCTCCTCGGGGGTGATTTCGTCGACCATTACGCTTTCCGGAGGAAGATGCGGTACAGTCCGTCGCCGCTGCGCCAGACCTGTGCCTCGGTCTGATCCTCGACGGATTTGGGGACGTTCTCGGTGCTCGGGACGTGGTCGGTCTCCTGAACGAGGAGGTCGCCCTCGTCGAGGCGCTGGATCGCCTTCTTGGCCTCGATCTGCGGGTACGGACACACCTCGCCGGTCATGTCCTGAACCGTCGCCGCCTCCGACAGGAGCGATTCCGCGGTCTCGTCGTCGAGCTCCTCGGGGGAGTCGACGACGGCCTCCCAGTCTGCGTGACTCATAGTCGAAACGACGACACAGCGGGATATACGGGTTTCGCCGCCCACATTCCTCTCCCCTACCTCGGACGGGGGCGATCACGGCACGGACCCCGTAACTGCGACACGAGGTCGCGGCCGGTCGGTCGCCATGACCGGCTCCCTCGCTACCGCTTGCGTCAGAGCCTTCACCGCCCCGTCGTCTACCCCGCGTATGTCCGAGACCACCGTCGACGAGTCCACCATCGGCGGGACGCCGTTGGTGGAGCTCGGCGTCGACGTGCCCGCGACCGTCTACGGCAAAGTCGAGTGGTTCAACCTCTACGCCGCCGACTACGGCGGGGGGTCGGTGAAGTCACGCATCGCCCGGGAGATGCTCGACGGCGCCGAAGCACGTGGCGATCTCGACGGCGACCGCACCGTCATCGAACCCTCCAGCGGCAACACCGGCAGCGAGCTCGCCCGCGTCGCCGCCTCACGGGGGTACGACGTGGAGATCGTCGTCCCCGACAACGCCAGCGGGGGGAAGGTCGACGCGATCCGGGACGCCGGCGCCGAGATCCACTTCGTCGACGCAGACCTGGGCTACGACGCGGTGATCGAACATTGCGAGGAGCTGATCGAGGAGCACCCGGAGCGGTACTACCGCCCGAACCAGTACGAGAACCCCGACAACCCCGGTGCTCACGAGCGGACGACCGCACCCGAGATCGACGACGCGACCGACGGCGACGTGACTCACTTCGTCGCCGGCGTCGGCACCGGCGGCACGATCACCGGGACCGGCCGCGGGCTCCACGACCGCGGCGACGTCTCGGTGGTCGGCTTCGAGCCCGCGAACCCCCTGCACGCGATTGACGGGCTGAAGTACCTACGCACGGGCGACCACTACCACCCCGAGACGTACGACGAGTCGGTGCTGGACGACAAGCTGTACGTCGACACCGAGGCGGCCTACGAGCGGGCCCGCGAGCTCCGAGATCGGTTTCAGGATCGGGAGATCCCCATCGAGGACACGGGCCAGTACGACGAGACGACCGTCCGCGAACACCTGCGCGTCGACGGGCAGTTCGTCGTCGGCACCTCCAGCGGCGCGGGGGTGGAGGCGGTCCACCAACTCCACGACGAAGAAGGGCTCGACGCGGACGACGTGGTGGTGATCCCGCTCTGCGATCGCGGCGACAAGTACGCGGACATCCCGCTCTGGGAGTCCTACCTCGACGGCGACGACTGACGCAGAAAGCGAACTCTCGGTCTACCGGCCGCCGCTGGCGGCGGGGATCACGCGGACGCGGCTGTCGTCCTCGACTGCGGTGTCGAGCCCGTCGACCTCGCTGCCGTCGACGTAGACGTTGATGAACTCCTTGATCGAGCCGTCCTCGATCACGCTGTCCCGGAGCTCCGACCCGTGTTCGTCGGCGTGGTTCTCGAATAGCTCCTTCACCGTGTCGCCCGCGACTTCGACCGTCTCCGTCCCGCCCGAGCCCAGCACTGCAGGAACTTTGATCTCTGCCATACGGTCGGTTCGACAGCGACGGGAAAAAGCGGCCCGGCGGCGGCAATCACCGCCACGGTCGGGGACACGCGATGTCGGGTGGGTGGCCGGCGACCATCGTCGCCGGTGGCGCCGGGGTTTTCTCTCCGCCCGTGGAAACGCGACCGTGATCGAACTCGCACGCGAGGCGTACGACGACATCGTCTACGCCGGCTACGACGGCGCCCCCGAGGAGGTCTGTGGCGTCCTCGCCGGCGAGTACGGCGAGGAGCAGAGCACCGTCGTCGAGGCGTACCCGACGGAGAACGTCGCCGACACGCCCGAGATCCGCTACTACATCGACCCCGAGGAGCAACTGACGGTCATCGAGGAGATCGAGGACGCGGGGCTGGAGGTCGTCGGCTTCTACCACACCCACCCCGCCGGTCCGACACAGCCGAGCGAGACCGACGCCGATCGGGCGGCGTGGCCGGGCTACTCCTACGCGATCTGTGCGTTCGACGGCTACCCGTATCTGGGGTCGTGGCGGTGGCAGGAGGAGGAAGACGGGTTCGAGCAGGAAGTGGTCCGTGTGGTCGACCGCTAACGCCTCAGTCCGCGGAGACTTCGGGCTCGTCCTCCCGGGAGATGGAGCAGGAGGCGGTGTACTCCACCTCGTGGATGGAGTCGATGGGATCGTCGCCACAGACCGGACAGTCGTCTTTCTTCGTGATCTCGACCTTGTCGAACTCCATGTTGGCGGCGTCGTAGAACACCATCTCGCCGTCCAGCAGTTCGCCCTCACCGAGCACGTACTTCACCGCCTCGGTGGCCTGAATATTGCCGACGGTGCCGGGCAGCACGCCCAGCACGCCCGCGGTCGCGCAGTTGGGCACCATCCCCTCCGGCGGCGCCTCGGGGAACATACAGCGGTAACACGGCGAGTCGTCGGCGTCGGTGAACGTCGTCACCTGCCCCTCGAAGCGGAAGATCGAGCCGTGGGAGAAGGGGATTCCGGCGAGCGTACACGCGTCGTTGACGAGGTAGCGCGTCTGGAAGTTGTCCGTCCCGTCGACGACGAAGTCGTAGCCGTCGATCAGCTCCTCGATGTTGTCCGGCGTGACGCGCATCTCGTGTTTCCGGACGGTCACGTCGGGGTTGAGGCGCTCGACGAACTCTGCGGCGCTGTCGACCTTCTTCCGCCCCACGTCGTCGTTGCCGTGGATCGTCTGCCGCTGGAGGTTCGACAGTTCGACCTCGTCGTCGTCGGCGATGCCGAGCGTGCCGATCCCCGCCGCCGCGAGGTACTGAATGATCGGCGAGCCGAGGCCCCCGGCGCCGAGCACCAACACTTCGGCGTCGAGCAGGTCGCTCTGGCCCTCCGGCCCCACGTCGTCCATGATGATGTGTCGTGAGTAGCGGTCGAGCTGTGTCGAGTCGAGATCGAGATCGCTCATACTCGACACCAGGCTTGAGAGAGCCAAAAGGTCACGGGCGTGTGTCCAGTCTGCCGCTATCGGGGACGCGGCGTTGGCGGCACCCCACGTCGACGATCCGGGCAACGAAGCGGTCGTCCACTGTGCCTACCACGTGGTGTCGACGATCCGGTCGTCGGCGTCCCGGCTCGGACGCTCGACAGTGACGGAGAACTCGTCGTCGGCGTCGAGAGCGACCGTGACACCCTCCATGTCGCGCTCGTACTTCGTGGTCCGCCCCCCGCCGGGGTTGATCGTCTCGCGCTCCCGGACGAGCGAGGCGTCGGTGAGCAGTTCCAGCTTGCGGTACAGCGTCGATCTGGGGATCCCACAGGCGTCGGCGAGCTCGGCCGCCGGCGTGGGATCGGCGGTCTCACGCAGGATCGTCCGACAGTCCACGTCGTCCAGCGCGTTGAGGACCGTGTTGAGCGACGGTACCTCTTCGAGAGCGGCGCGATCCATCGTCAGAACTGGGTGCCGGCGACGGAAATACTGCCCGTTCTCGGTACGATACGGTCGGCTCTCCGGCCGGATCGGTACCGACACACGAACGGCGAAAACCGGGAGGAAAGCGCGGCCTCAGCCGGAGAACTCGTCGTAGCTCACCGACCCCCCATCGACGATCGTCCCGCTCTCGGGAACGTCGCCGTCCGGCGGCATGCTCCCCTCGGCGGGACCGCCCGCCTCGCCGACGACGATGCGGCCGACCATGCCGAGGCTCTTGTGAGGGAGACAGAAGTAGTCGTACGTGCCGGTCGTCTCGAACGTGTGTTCGAACGTCGCGCCCTCCTCGCTGAGGATCCCGCTGTTGAACGCGGACGCCCCCTCCGGGATGCGTGTCGTCGACGCCGAGTCGATCGACTCGTCGTACGCCGTCGCGGAGTGGCTCCCGCTGACGTTCTCGAACGTGACGGTCGTCCCCGGCTCGACGAACAGCCCGATCGGGTCGAAGTAGTAGCTCCCGTCGTCGCTGGTGATCATCTCCACGGTCGTTCCCTCGCCGCCGGACGAGTCGCCACCGCCGTCGGTCGCAGTCGCGGTGTCGTCGTCCGCGGGCGTGTCCGTCTCGTCCGACGGCGCGCTACAGCCGGCGAGCCCGGTCAGTCCTGCGGTCGCAGTAAACCCAACAGCCTTCAGCACCTTTCGGCGTTCCATACCCGGGATTGGTGCCGGACCCAAAGGTCACTTCGGCGGAATCCCGAACGGTGGGAAACCGCGGTCGATTGACCCCCCTCTGGGTCGTAGTTGCCGGGGTAGTTCAACTGACGAGGCCAAGTCGGGACGGTCGGGGGCGCGGCGTTCTCCCGTTGACGGCCCACCAGCGCGTATTTCCCGTGGGGCGCGTTACGGTGCCGTATGGCTGGAGATAGACTCACCGTCTCCCTCGACGAGCAGTCGCGGGAGGCCCTCGACGAGCTCGTCGAACTGACCGGGGAGGGTCAGAGCGAGACGGTCCGGCGCGCGATCATCTTCTACGCGGCGAACTTTCAGGTGGCGAACTCCGAGACCGACGTCGATCTGGAACAGTACCACCGGATGCTCTCCGGCGGCGAGCACGTCCTGCTCGACATCGACTTCCTGCACGGGCTGCTTGACAACGTCGAACTGGAGAACGGCGAGCCGAGCCCGGAGTTTCAGGAGGTGATCGACCGGGTCGCCGAGTTCCACGCCGACGAGTACCACACTCGCTTCAACAGCCTCGCGGACATCCTCGACTGGCTCTCGTTCTGTGGGTTCCTCACTGCCCGGAAGGCCGACGACGGCACCTACCACGTCGTGTTCCCGACCGAGAAGGTGAAGTGGTTCATGACTCGCTTCATCCAGCGCAGCACCGAGAAGCTCGACTTCGAGGTCGAAGTGTCCGAAGGTGTCTCAAAAGTCCTTATCTCCGAGGTGTAAGTTCACACGGCTGCATACGCCGTACGTGAATCTCTTAATCACCCTTTTCCGCGGCGGATCATTGGTAGAGAGTATCAATGACGAACGGAACACGAGTCGGCCGTCGGTCGTCGGGCGGACGGCCGGGTAGCCGGCGGGGGGCAGGATCGTGACGGCGGCTGTCGGCGTCGACGTCGGGGGAACGTTCACCGACGTGGTGCTCGTCGCGGACGGCACGCTCACGACGACGAAAGTGCCGTCGACGGCCGACCAGAGCGAGGGCGTCGTCCGGGGGATCGAGCAGGCCTGCGAGCAGGCCGGGATCGACCCCGCGGAGATCACCGAGTTCTCACACGCGATGACGGTGTCGACTAACGCCCTCCTCGAAGGCGACGGCGCCGAGACCGCGCTGGTGACGACCGAGGGGTTCCGGGACGTACTCGAAATCGGTCGGCAGACACGGCCGGACCTGTACGACCTCGACGCGGAGAAACCCACGCCGCTGGTGCAGCGCCGGAACCGGTTCGAACTCCCCGAACGGACGACGACCGAGGGCGTCCGAACCACGCCCGATACCGAGGCGGTCGACGCGCTGATCGAGCGGCTCCGGGACCGCGACGTCGAGAGCGTCGTCGTCTCGTTCCTGCACGCCTACGTCGACCCGAGCAACGAACAGAGCGTCGCCGAGCGGCTCCGCGAGGATCTGGACGTCTCGGTGTCGGCGTCCCACGAGGTGCTCAACGAGTTCCGCGAGTACGAGCGCACGTCGACGGCCGCCGTCGACGCCTACGTCACGCCGGCGATCGATTCCTACATCGGCCGGCTGGCGGAGCGCGCCGCCGACCTCGGCCTGCCCCAGCCCCGGATCATGCAGTCCAACGGCGGGATCGCCGAAGCGAGCGAGATCCGCAGCCACGCGGTCCAGACGGTACTCTCCGGCCCCGCGGCGGGCGTCGTCGGCGCCAGCAGCACCGCCTCCACGGGCGAGGAAAACGAGTTCGAGGGGTTCGTCACGTTCGACATGGGCGGCACGTCGAGCGACGTGAGCCTCGTCCGCGACGGCAGCGTCGAGCGGACCACCGACAACGAGATCGACGGCTACCCGATCCGGGTGCCGATGGTCGACGTGACGACCGTCGGCGCCGGCGGCGGGAGCATCGCGTGGGTCGACGCCGGCGGCGCGCTGCGTGTCGGCCCCCGCTCGGCGGGCTCGGAGCCCGGCCCCGCGTGCTACGGCCGCGGCGGGAGCGAGCCGACGGTGACCGACGCGAACCTCGTGCTCGGCTACATCAGCGAGGAGACCCAGCTCGGCGGCGAGCTCGGGCTGGACGTGGACGCCGCGGTCGCCGCGCTCGAACGGCTGGCCGACGAGGCCGGGCTGGGCTCGGCGCGGGAGGCCGCGGAGGGGGTGTTCCGGATCGCGAACGCCAACATGACGCGGGCGATCCGCTCGGTGACCGTCGAGCGGGGCCACGACCCCCGGGAGTTCGGCCTCGTCGCGTTCGGCGGCGCGGGCCCGATGCACGCCGCCGCGCTCGCGGGCGAACTCGACATCGGCACTGTCGTCGTCCCGCACGTCGGCGGCGTGCTGTCGGCGTACGGACTGCTCGACGCCGACGAGACGTACGACGCCGTCCGCACCTACCAGACGGCGCTGTCGGCGACGACTGGCGAGGAACTCGAATCGGTGTACGACGGGCTCGTCGGGGAGCTCCCCGTCGACGCCGCGGCCGACGACGTGACCGTCCGACGCTCCGCGGACCTCCGCTACCGCGGGCAGAGCTTCGAGCTCGAAATCGACGCCGGCTCCCCGGTCGACACCGAGGCGCTCCGTACCGCGTTCGAGACGAGCCACGAGCGCGTGTACGGCTACGCGGCCGAGGAGCCCGTCGAGGTGGTGAACCTCCGGGTCGCCGCCGCCGTTCCCCGGAGCGTCGCCGAGACGGCGCTGCCCGAGGACCGGTTCGAGAAGCTCGGCGAGCACACCGCGGTGTTCGGCGGCGAGGAGTACACCACGCCCGTCTACCGCCGGCCGACGACGCCGGGCACCACGTTCGGCGGGCCGGCTGTGCTCGAACAGGACGAGAGCACGACCGTCGTGCCGCCGGCGTGGGAGGGGACCGTCAGAGAGAACGGCTCGCTCGTGCTGACGGAGGTGCAGCGATGAGCGACGCCGAGCACCGGACCGAGGAGATCGACTCGGTCACGCTCGAGGTGTTCCGGAACGAACTGGAGAGCGTCGCCGAGGAGATGGGGCAAGTGCTGATCCGCAGCGCCTACTCGCCGAACATCAAGGAGCGACAGGACTGTTCGACCGCGCTGTTCGACGCCGATGGCCGGATGGTCGCACAGGCCGAGCACATCCCGGTCCACCTCGGGGCGATGCCCGACGCCGTCGCCGCCGTCATGGCGGCTGACCCCGGGCCCGGCGACGCGTACATCCTGAACGACCCCTTCGAGGGTGGGACGCACCTGCCCGACGTGACGATCGTCTCGACGATCGCGCCGGCGGGCGAAGTCGTCGGCTACGCCGTCACCCGCGCTCACCACGCCGACGTCGGGGGGATGACCCCCGGGAGCATGCCCGCGGGCGCTACCGACATCTATCAGGAGGGGATGCGCCTGCCCGGCGTGGCGCTGCGCTCGGGCGGCGAGCTGAACGAGGACCTGATGGCAGTGATCCTCGCGAACGTGCGCAACCGGACCGAGCGTCGGGCCGACCTGCGCGCCCAGCTCGCGGCCCACGACCGCGCCGAGGATCGCCTCGCGGAGCTCATCGAGGAGCACGGCCGCGGCCGGGTCGAGCGCGCGTTCGACGCCATCATCGACTACTCCCGCGCCCGGATGCGCGACGAGCTCGCGGCGTTCCCCGACGGCACCTACGACGCCAGCGACGTGCTTGAGGGCGACGGCGTGACCGACGCGGACATCCCGATCGAGGTGTCGATCACCGTCGACGGGACGTCCGTCGACGTGGACTTCGCGGGCAGCGCCGAGCAGTGTGCCGGCAACATGAACGCGCCGCTGTCGGTCGCAAAGAGCGCGGTGTACTTCGTCGTCCGGAGCATCACCGACCCCGAGATCCCGCCGAACCACGGGAGCTACGCCGACATCGACGTGGTCGCGCCCGACGGGACGGTCGTGAACCCGAACCCGCCGGCGGCGGTCGTCGGCGGCAACGTCGAGACGAGCCAGCGGCTCACCGACGTGGTGTTCGCGGCGTTCGCCGAGGCGGTGCCCGAGCGCGTTCCCGCGGGCTCGCAGGGGACGATGAACAACCTCATCATCGGCAACCGCGACCGCGACGGCTTCACCTACTACGAGACGATCGCCGGCGGCTTCGGCGCCCGGCCCGACAAGGACGGGATGGACGGCGTGCAGGTCGGGATGACCAACACGCTGAACACGCCGATCGAGGCGCTGGAGGCGGAGTACCCCTTCACCGTCGAGGAGTACTCGTTCCGCGAGGGCAGCGGCGGCGACGGCGAGTACCGCGGTGGACTGGGGCTCACGCGCTCGCTCACCGTCGAGACCGACGCCGTCGTCTCGCTGCTGACCGAGCGACGACGCCACCGCCCGCAGGGCGCGGCGGGCGGCGAGCCGGGCGCGCTGGGCGAGAACCTCGTCGACGGCGAGCCGCTGGCGGCGAAGACCACCCGGGAGATCGAGGCGGGCACGACCGTCACGGTTCGGACGCCCGGCGGCGGCGGGTACGGGGATCCGGACGACCGAGACGAGGCAGACCGCGAAGCCGACCGACTGGACGAGAAAGTGACCGACGACACGGAGGAGCGATGACCGACACACACAGACTGGAAGAACTCCCGTGGCCGGCAGTCGAACAGTATCTGACCGCGCGAGAATCGCCGACGGTGATCGTCCCGATCGGCTCGACCGAGCAGCACGGCCCCCACCTCCCGCTGGCCGTCGACGCGTTTCAGGCGCGGGACCTCGCAGAGGAGATCGCCGTCGCCGCGGACGTGCTGACGGCGCCGCTGCTCCCCTACGGCGACGCCGACCACCACCTCGGCTTCCCGGGGACGATCTCGCTGTCGACGGAGACGGTCGTGTCGGTGCTGACGGACGTGTACGACAGCCTCGTCGGCCACGGCTTCGAGAACGTCGTGACCGTCAACGGCCACCGGATCGCGAACCTCCCCGCGATCGAGACGGCGATGCAGCAGAGCGCGGCGCGACACCCCGACACCCAGTTCGCGGCGATCGACCCGCTCCGGCTCGGCGTCTCGGTCCACCAACGGCTCCGAGACGGCGACCCCGAGGACGGGATGCACGGCGGCGAGTTCGAGACCTCGTTCATGCTCGCGCGCTACCCCGACCTCGTCGACGAGGACGCCTTCGAAAAGGAGACCGCAGACCCCGGCCCCTACGGGACGCTGAACCTCGTCGGCAACGACGATCGGGTGCTGACCCCGAGCACGGCCCACTCCCCCGAGGACGGCGACCTCGGCCACGTCGGCGACCCGACGCTCGCGAGCGCCGGGAAGGGTGACGCGCTCTGGGCGGAGCTGGTCGCCGACGCCGCCGACTACGTCGAGGCCATCGAGGGGGCCGACGCGTGAGCGACGCGACCGTTCACGACGACGTGGAGATCCCGCTCGCGGACGGCACCGTCCGCGCGACGCGACACGAGCCGGCTGCCGACGGCCCCCAGCCGGTCGTGCTCGTCTATACGCCGTACCACAAGGACGACCTCTCGAACACCCGCTCGGACCCGATGGTCGACTACCTCGTCGACGCGGGCTACGAGGTGGTCGTCGCCGACGCCGTCGGCACCGGCGCCTCCGACGGGCTGGTCGACCAGCCGTTCACCGCCGACGAGGGGCGCCACGGCGCTGCCGTCGTCGAGTGGCTCGCCGATCGGTCGTGGTCGAACGGCCGGGTGGGTATCGTCGGGAAGTCCTACCCCGGGACCACGGCGCTGGAGATCGCCGCGGAGAACCCCGACGGGCTGGCGGCGATCGTCCCGATCCACGCGCCGGCCCGGATCTACGACGCCTACTTCGACGGCGGCGCGCTGGCGTTCCTGCGCACCTGCGGCCAGTGGGCGCCGAACTTCGAGTACCTCCCGCTCCAGCCGCCCGCGAACCGCGAGGCCGAGGGGTGGGCCGAGCGGTGGAACGCCCGCCTCGACGGGCTGGCGGACCGGAAGCCGTTCCTGTTCCAGTACCTCGACCATCTGGAGAAAGACGGGTACTGGGCCGCGAAGGACGTGCCGGTGGGGGAGATTTCGGTCCCCACGCTCGCGGTCGGCGGCTACCGCGACGCCTTCGGCGGCGGGACGCTCGACTACGCCGACCGCATCGACGCGCCGACGGAGGTGATCCTGGGCCCGTGGCGTCACGCGATGCCAGAGCAGGGTGAGACCGCCCGTATCGACTTCCTCGGCGAGATGGAGGCGTGGTTCGACCACCACCTTCGCGACCAGCAGAACCGGGAGTCCCGCCCCGAAATCCGCTACTGGACCGAACGAACCGACGGCGACGACCGACTCGCCGGCGAGTGGCGGGCCCGGGAGACGTGGCCGACGGCCGACGACGACGCCGTCACGTTCGATCTCGGCCGTGATGGGCTCTCGACGGACTCGACGGACTCGACGGACCGCTGGGAGGTCGACTACAGCGTCGGTCACGCCTCGATCGGCTTCGAGATCCCCGGCGGGACGGATCTGGACACGACGCCCGACGACGACCGGTCGCTCACCTACCAGACCGACCCGCTGGAGGACGCCTTCGAACTGACGGGCAGCGGTGAGGTGGCGTTGGAGATCGTTCCGGACGGTCCGGCCCAGCTTCTCGCAGTCCGTGTCGTCGACGTGGCGCCGGACGGGACGGGCCGGCTCGTCACCCACGGCGTAGCCCGCGCCGAGCTCGACGGCGAGATCGACCCGTCGGGGGAGCAGGGTGCGACCGTCGAACCGCTGACGCCCGGGGAGCCCCACACGGTCGACGTGTCGCTCCGGCCGACCGCCCACGTGTTCGAGCCCGGGCACGAACTCCGGGTCGCCGTCAGCGGCGCGTTCTTCCCCTACGTGTCGCCGCCGGACGGGAGCGCCGGCTTCGCGCTTCGGACCGCGGGCTCGCGCTGCCGGCTCCCGGGGCGGTTCCACGACGGCAGCCCGACGTTCGACGACTCCTCCGCGTTCGACCCGCCGCAGGACGTCTACGACGAGCCGGCGACGCCGGACTGGGAGACGACCGTCTCCCACACCGACGACACGGTGACGGTGTCGCTGGCGCAGTCCTACTCGAAGCCGCTGCGGGACGCGACGTTCGAGTACGGCACCGAGACGACGGCGAGCGTCCAGCGCGGCGCACTCGAGACGGAGACGGTCGACCGCCGGACGACGACGACGCTCTCGTTCCCGACGGAGTCGATCGAGTCCCGGGTCAGTAGCTCGGTGACGCGGTCGTTCGCGACGATGCAGTACGGCCTCGACCGCGACGGCGAGGCGCTCTACCGCGAGCGCAAGCGGAATGCAGTCGACCGCTGAGCCGTCGGCTGGCTGTCTTTCCTTTCTGACGGGTGTTCGTCGCCGAGAGACAGAGGTCTCGGCCGAACGTCGCCGTCTCGGTTACTCTGACGGCGTCTGCTTCGGCTCGACCTCGTGGCACTCGGTCATGCGCACCGCGTCGTCCTCGGAGGGCACCTCGCGCCACTCCGGATCGACCTCCGTGCAGTGCTCGGTCGCGATCGGACAGCGCGGGTGGAACCGACAGCCGCTCGGGAGGTCGACCGGCTCGGGTACCTCCGAGCCGATTCCCGAACTCCCCAGCGGCTCCCGCGGGTCCGGGGAGGGGATGCTGTCGATCAGCGCCTTCGAGTAGGGATGTTTCGGGTCGTCGACGATCCCGTCGGCGGCGCCCATCTCGACGAGCCGGCCGAGATACATCACGCCGATGCGGTCGCTCAGGTAGCGTGCCGCGCCGATGTCGTGCGTGATGATGAAAAAGGAGATGTTGCGCTCCTCGCGGAGTTCGTCGATCAGGTCGAGCACGCGGGCGCGGACGCTCGCGTCGAGCATGCTCGACGGCTCGTCGGCCACGATGAACTCCGGATCGAGCACCAGCGCCCGCGCGAACAGCACGCGCTGGAGCTGGCCGCCGCTGAGCTCCTCGGGGTAGCGGTCGAGGAAGTCCGCCGCGGGCAGGAGATTCACGTCCTCCAGCGCGCGGTGGATGCGGTCGTCCTGCTCCTCGTCGTCGGTGATCCCGTGAATCTCCATCGGCTGGCGCAACAGCCCGCGAACCGTTCGCTTGGGGTTGAGCGCCTCGAACGGGTCCTGATAGACGATCTGGAGGTGTTGGCGCATCTCCTGCATCTCGCTGCCCGACAGCGACGCGAGGTCGGTCCCCTTGAACCGGATCTCGCCGGCGGTCGGCTCGATCACCCGGAGCAGCGTCTTCCCGAGGGTGGTCTTCCCGCAGCCGGACTCGCCGACGACGGAGAAGATCTCCCCCTCCTCGATGGAGAGGCTCACGCCGTCGACGGCGCGCACCCGCTCCTCGTCGGCGAACAGCGATTCGAGCCAGCCCGTGCTCTTCACGTAGTGTTTCTCGAGGTTCCGGATCTCGAGGATCGGCTCCTCGCTGGTCTCCGTCGGGGTGGCGGTCGACTCCGGACTCATAGCTCCGACACCTCCTCGTGGTGGAAGCAGGCGGTCTCGTGGGCCTCCCCCACCGACTCCAGCGGCGGCTCGCCGTCCCGGCACTCCTGTGTGGCCAGCGCACACCGCTCGGCGAACCGGCAGCCGGTCGGCGGGTCCCGGAGGTCCGGCGGCGTCCCCTCGATCGTCTCGACCTGATCGGGCGGTCGCCGGGGATCGATGAGGCTCCGGAGGAGCAGCGCGGTGTAGGGGTGTTTCGGCGCGTCGTACAGCGTCTCGGCGCGCGCGCTCTCGACGATCTTCCCGCCGTACATCACGCCGATGCGGTCGGAGAGCTTCATGATCGCCGCGAGGTTGTGCGAGATGACGAGCATCCCGAAGTTCAGGTCCTCCTGCAGCCGCTGGAGCATGTTGAGCACCTCCGCCTGGACGATCACGTCGAGCGCGGTCGTCGGCTCGTCGGCGATCAGCAGGTCCGGCTCGCAGGCGATGGCCATCGCGATGGCCGCGCGCTGCTTCATCCCGCCGGAGAGCTCGTGGGGGTACTGCTCGGCCACGTCGGGCTGGAGGTTCACTTTCTCCAGTAGCTCGCGGACGCGCCCCTCGCGCTCGTCCTCCGGGACGATGTCGTGGACCCGGAGCGGCTCCCGGATCTGTGCGCCGACGGTCTTGACGGGATTGAACGCGTTCTGTGCGCCCTGATAGATCATCGAGATGTCCGCCCACTGGACGTCCTTGACCTCGGACTTGGGCAGCTGGCCGATCTCTCGGCCCTCGAACCGGATCTCGCCCTCGACGATGTCGCCCTGTGGCGGGAGCGCCCGGATGAGGCTGAGCCCGAGCGTCGACTTCCCGCAGCCGGACTCGCCGACCAGCCCGTACGTCTCCCCGCGGGCGATCTCGAAGTCGACGCCGTCGACGGCCCGGACGGGGATATCGGCCTCGTCCTCGCTGTAGTACGTCGAGAGGTTCCGGACCGACAGCAGCGTCTCCGCGGCGTCGGTCGATCGTTCCTGTGTCTGCGTGCTCATGTCCTGTGTGCGTGATCGGTTGGTCTGTCGGTCCATCAGTCGTCACCCCACGTCCGCCGCTGGAGGCGGGGGTTGAGCACCTCGTCGAGCGCGCTGCCGACGAGGATGAAGCTGAACGCCGCGAGCACGATGCCGAACCCGGGGAGGATCATCCACCACCAGGCGCCGCTGCTCAGGGCGGCCTGCTTCTGGGCGAAGTACAGCATCGTCCCCCAAGAGATGCGGGCGGTGTCGCCCAGCCCGAGGAAGCCGACCGCGGCCTCCATCAGGATGGTGTACACCATCTGGAGGATCCCGTTCGCGAACACGACCGGGAGGATGTTCGGGAGCACCTCCTGTCGCATGATACGGAAGTCCGAGGCCCCCAGCGCCTCGGTTGACTCGACGAAGTCGTTCTCGCGGACGCTCAGCGTCTTCGCTTTGATCGTCCGGGCGGGGATCGGCCACGAGAGCAGCGAGAGGATCAGGATGATGTTCCAGACGCTGCTGCCCGCGTACGCCGCGAACACGACGACCAGCACGAACGGCGGGAACACGAGGCTCATGTCGATCGCCGTCGTGATCCACCGGCCGACCCGGCCGCGGTAGTAGCCCGCCGGAACGCCGATCAGCGTCGCCGCCAGCGTCGCGACGACGCCGCTGACGACGCCGACCAGCAGCGAGATCCGGCCGCCGTAGAGGAACCGGGAGAGCACGTCCCGGCCCAGGTCGTCGGTGCCGAACAGGTGTTCGACCGACGGAGGTGCGAGCGCCTTCCCGACGCCGTAGGCCTCCGGATCGTACGGCGCGATCAGCGGCGCCGCGACGCTGATGAAGACGATCGTCCCCAGCAGTAGCGTTCCGAGCAGCCCCTTGCGGTTGGTCAGGAACGCCCGCAGGAACCGCCGGAAGCGATCGAACCGTCTGCTCGAGCTTCCGCCGGCGGTCTCCTCGGTCGTGCTCATTCGTCCACCTCCGTCGGCAGAGTGTTCTGTTGCCCCATCATTCGCCGCCCCCGATCCGTGGATCGATGATCGTGTAGAGGATCTCTGCGAGGAACATCGACCCGAGCACCATGACGGCGAGGAAGAAGAACGTCGCCTGGATGACCGGGTAGTCCCGCGCCAACACCGCCTCGAACATCAACTGGCCCATCCCGGGGTAGCTGAACACGGTCTCGACCAGCACCGCGCCGCCGGCGAGACGCCCGATCTGGAACCCCAGTTGGGTCAGCACGGGCGGGAACGCCGGCGGGACGGCGTGGCCGAACAGCACCTGCCGTTCGGAGAGTCCCTTGCTCTCGGCGATCTTGATGTAGTTCTCCGGCAGTATGTCGAGCAGGCTCCCCCGCATCAGGAACGTGTACCCCGCGAGGAAGTACGCCGACATCGTCACCACCGGCAGCACCGTGTGGTACGTCAGGTCGACGAAGTACGCGAAAAACGACGGGTGGTTCGCGCTGCCGGTCGCCCCCGAGATGGGGAAGATCGGGATGACGTAGCCGAACACGAACACGAGCAGTATCGCGAGCCAGAACGTCGGGATCGAGCGGAAGAACAGCGAGGACTGCGTGATGAACAGGTCCTCGCGCTCCCCGAAGTTCCAGGCCGCGAACGCGCCGAGCGGGATGCCGACGACGACGCTGATGGTGACGCTCGCGCCCATCAGGTACAGCGTCCGCGGCAGCCGTTCGACGATGAGGTCCATGACCGGAGTCGGATATCGAGCGAACGAGACGCCGAAGTCGCCAGTGAGGGTGTTCGCCAGGTAGAGCAGGAACTGTTCCCAGACGGGCTTGTTCAGGCCGAACTCCCGGAGTAGCTGCTGACGGGCTGCCTCTGTGAATCCGGGGCCGACGAACCGCGTGGTCGGGTCGCCGGGCATCACCCGGGGGATCGCGAAGTTCACCGCGAGGATCGCGGCGAAGGCGGCGAGGTAGTTCCGGACTCGCGTGGCGATGTACGCTTTCTTCGAAGACGTGTTTGCCATTCGTTAGAGAGTGGAGGAAGCCGCTACTTGGGGTCGAGCTGGACCATCGGGCCGGTCCCGGGTTCGAGCCCGTAGGGGCTCTGCATCCCGTAGCGGGGGATCGGGTTGAAGTTCTCCCACGCGCTGGAGCGCATGCCGTGGAGCAGCTGCGGGTAGTAGAGGACGACCCACGGGAGCTCGTCGGTGAGGATGTCCTGTGCGTCGTAGAGGTGCTGCTGGCGCTGCTCCGGGTCCGTCGCGCGCCGTTGCTGGCGCATGAGCTCGTCGAACTCCTCGTTGTGGTACTGGCTGGTGTTGAGCGTCCCCTCCTCCTCGAACACCGGGGAGAGGAACGGATCGGGGTCGAACCAGACGCGCCAGGTGTTGAGCGTGAGGTCGTAGTCCTGCTCGACGGACACCTTCTGGGTGTGGGCGTTGGACTCCATCGAGTTGACCTCGACGCTGATGCCGACCTCGCCGAGCTGGCGGGAGAGCACCTCCGCGATGCGCGGCCAGTTCCCCGTGTTCTGGATCGAGATGACGAGTTCGAGGGGGTCGCCGTCGGGCGTCACCCGACCGTCGCCCTGCTGTTCGTACCCGTTCTCTTCGAGGATCGTCCGGGCCTGCTCTTGATCGTGGGCGTAGCTGTTCGTGTCCGAGTTGTGGTAGAACTCCAGTCCCGGGGGGACCGGCGAGTAGCCCGGCGTCGCGTAGCCGGCGTTGACCAGCTCCGCGACGGTCTCACGGTCGACCGCGTACGCCATCGCCTCGCGGAGCGCCCCATCCGAGAGCGGCGATCGGTTGGTGTTGACGCCGATGTACGTGACGTACGTCGAGCCGCCCTCGACGACTTCGAGGTTGTTCGCACTCTCGATCTCGTTGACGTACTGCCCGGGCTGGAGGCGCAGCATGTCGCCGCTGCCCTCCTTCATCGTCAGCACCTGCGAGTCCGTCGAGGAGATGATCTCGATGCTCACGCTCTCGTAGTCGGGGATCTCGCCCCAGTACTCCTCGTCGACGGAGAAGTTGATGAACTGGTCCTGCTCGCGCTCCTCGAACACGAACGGGCCGCTTCCGATCGGGTCCTCGGTGTTCGAGACCTCCGTGGGGTTGTCGTACTCCGACCAGATGTGCTTCGGGATGACGAGCCCGAGGTCGGCGAGCACCAGCGGGAGCGCCGCGTACGGCTGGGTCAGCGGCGTCGTCACGGTGTACTCGTCCTCGACGGTGATCTCGCTCGGGTCCGCGATGACGCTCGACAGCGAGCCGAGGTACGGCCACTCGTACTCCTTGATCGAGCGGAACGTGAACGCGACGTCCTCCGCGGTCAGGGGCTCGCCGTCGTGCCAGGTGATCCCCTCCTGGATCGACCAGGTGTAGGTGGCGCCGTTATCCGAGGTCTCCCAGTCTTCGGCGACGTGGCCGATAGCCTGTCCCTCGGCGTCGACGCTCGTCAGCGGCTCGTACATCATCCGGGCGGCGTCGTAGTCCGGGATGGTGAGCCAGCCGAGCGGGTTGATGTTGTTCACGCCGCCGGGCCAGATGACCGAGAGCTCGTCGTCGGACGAGCCGCTCCCGCTGGTCGGCGTTCCGTCGGTCGTTTCGGTGCCGTCGCCGCTCGGGCTGCCGGCACAGCCGGCCAGCATCGCCGCGGCGGTGCTCGCGCTCGTCGCCTGCAGGAAGCGGCGGCGATCGAGACTGATCTCGTCGGTGATGTCGTCCTTCATTGTGTTACGTTGTGGTAGTCGTGGTAGTCGAACTGTGGGACTGCGTGAACTGGGTGGTACACACTGTCACTCAGTACGAGAATACATACCACGTCCGTTAAAGCTGGTTGTGAGCGCTGAATACCTCTGAGTACTCCGCTATCGGATGTATGAATCGTTCATATTCCTCCGCGCATCGCGACGGCTGGATTCACACCGTCGCCACGGGAACCCAACGCGGAGTGCGGCGTCCCGGCGGCATCACTGTATCCACGTCGATCCGACGGTGGGGTTCAACACGTTCGACGCCGCCGAAGTGGCGGCGCTCCCGGTCGCCGCGCCGACGCCGAGGAGATCACCGGCGAGATGCAGCGTACCCCGAACGACTGGTCCGCGACGATAGGCCAGCTCATCGGCGAGTTCGGCGAGAAGTACGGCGATGGCCGGCGGTCGCCGAGCGCTAGAGATCCCGACGCGCGAACAGCCGAGCGCTCGCCCCGACGAGCAGCGCGGTCGCGGCGAGCAACACCGCCGCCCCGAGCAGGTCGTACTCTCCGCCGACGAGCACCGCCGACGGGTCGAGATACCGCGTCGGCGTCACCGCCCCGAACCGGGCGTAGTCAGTCACGTCCAGCACCGACTCGAACAGCCACGCGGCGAACACGAGCGCGATCGCGACCCGGCCCGCGGGCCGGCTCCGGCCGAGCACGACGCCCAACAGCAGCCCCACCGCTCCCCAGCACAGCAGGTACGGGATCGAGAGCGCGTGGAACGCAAGCAGGGGCCAGAGGGAGAGCGACTCCCCGACAGCCGCGGCCGCGCCGGCCAGCACCAGCGGGACCACGGCGTTCGCGACGACGACCGGCACGAGCAGCGCGAGGAAGTTCCCAAGTAGGACGCTCTCCCGCGCGACCGGCGCCGCGAGCAGCGTGTCCATCCGGTCGGTCTCCAGATCGCCCGCGATCGAGCCGGCGGCGGTGTACGCGACGTAGCCTGCGAGGCCGACGAGCCAGCCGAACGTGTAGTACTCGCCGGCGAGCAGCCCCGACAGCGACGCGAGGCTCTCGAACCCCAGCAGTTCGACCAGCACCGGCGGCATCGCGTCGAGCAGGGTCTGGAGCTCCTCGCCGGCCACCAGCTCCGGCCCGACCCAGACGAACAGGGCGCCGTAGGCCGCGAGCAGCGCCGCGACGACGACGCTGGTCCGCAGGCGCTTTCGGCCCTCGAACCGGGCGACGGTCCACGTCGCCGACCGTTCCGGCGTCACGAGATGTCCACCTCCCGGAACCACGCCGCGCTCGCGGCGAGCAGGACGGCCGCCGCGACGAGCAGGATTCCGGCGCCCGCGAGGTCGTACTCGCTCGCGGTGAGGATCGCCGTCGGGTCGTAGTACCGCATCGGCGCGACGGCGCCCAGCCAGCCGAGGTCGCTGCTCCTCGCGATCGTCTCCAGCAGGAACGTCCCGACGATCCCGCCCGCGGCGACGCCCTCCGCGACGAGGCGTCCCGGCGCGGTCACGGACGCGAGGGTTCCGAACGCGCCACAGCAGAGGAAGTACGGAACCGAGAGCGTGTGGACGGCGACGAGGTCCGCGGCCGCGATCGGCTCGCCGACGAACCGCGTGGCGGCGAAGACCGCGACGAACACCGCCGCGTTCGCGAGCAGGATCGGCGAGAGGAGGGCGAGGTAGTTCTCCGCCAGCAAGCGCTCTCGGGAGATCGGCGCCGCGAGCAGCGTGTCGATCCGCCCGGTCTCCACGTCGCCGGCGATCGCCCCGCCGGCGACGTAGGCGACGTACGCGCCGAGACCGATCAGCCAGAGGAACTGGTAGAGCTCGATCGCGAGGAACCCCTCCATCGTCCCCATCTGTTCGAGGTCGAACGCGGCGACGAACGCCGGCGGGAGCTGTTCGGCCAGCGCGGCCATGTCGACCTCGCCGAGCAGCCCCGGCGCGAGCAGCGCCATCATCGCCGCGAACGCCGCGAGACCGCCCGCGAGCGCGAGCGACCCGAGGAGTCGCTTCTCCACCTCGTAGCGGGCCGTCTCAAGCATCCTCGGCCTCCGCCTCCACTCGTTCGACGGTCTCCTCGGCGTCGGCGTCGTAGAACCGCATGAACACGTCCTCCAGCGGCGCCTCCTCGATGGAGAGGTCACGGAGGTCGTGTTCGAGCAGCGCCCGGAGCAGCGGCTCGTACCCGCCGGTGTAAGTGAAGGTGACGGTGGTAACGCCGTCGGCGTGGTCGCCGCCCTCGTGCTCGGTCCGACCGCCGACGGTCACGTCGTGAGCCCCCGGGAGATCGAACGCCCCCTCGTCGGGGCTGTCGCCCAGCGTGACCCGGACCTGCTTCCCGCTGCGGTCCAGCAGCGAGTCGATCGTCGACACCTCCACGAGGTGCCCCTCCCGGATGATCCCCACACGGTCACAGACTTTCCGGACCTCACTCAGAACGTGTGAGGAGAAGAAGAACGTCGTCCCGCGCTCGCGCTCGGTGCGCACGAACTCCAAGAACCGTTCCTGTTTCAGCGGGTCCAGCCCCGAGGTGGGCTCGTCCATGATCAGCAGGTCCGGGTCGTGCATGAACGCGAGCACGATCGCGAGCATCTGTCGGTTTCCGCGGGAGTAGTCGCCGACGGGGCGGGAAAGCGGCGGGTCGAACAGTTCGAGCAGTTCGTCGCTGCGCGTGTCGCCCCGGAGCGCGCCGTGGTACTCAAGCAGCCGCCGCCCGGTGACGCGCTCGTCGAAGCCAGGCTCGCTCGGGAGGTAGCCGACGCGGGTCCGGGCCTCCCGCAGCGCGTCCGTGTCTTCTACGTCGGCCCCGAGCACCGTCGCCGAGCCTCGGGTGGGCGACTGAAAGCCCAGCAGTGTCCGGATCGCGGTGGTCTTCCCGGCGCCGTTCGGGCCGAGAAAGCCGAACACCTCGCCTTCCTCGACTGAGAGGGAGAGGTCCTCGATCCCCCGAACGTCGCCGTAGTACTTGGTCAGATCGTCGGTCCAGATCGCGGGCATTACCGTATCCGGAGGGGCGGCGGCACAATCAAGATACCGCCGGACAGAGCCCGGACAGCGGCTCAGTCGAGGAGCGTCTCGAACACGAGGATTTCGAGCGTCGCCCCCGCCACGTCGGCGGTCGTCGACCCCACGCGCTCGAAGTCGTTGGCCTCGTAGAACGCGTGAGCGGGCTCCTGCCGGCCGGTCGTCGAGAGAACGAACCGTTCGTAGCCACGATCGCGGGCGCGGGCTTCCAGTTCGTCGTACATCGCCTGCCCGATCCCCTCGCGGTGGTGGTCGGGGTGGACGTGCATCCGCTTGAGCTCCGCGGCTCCCCCGGGGTCGACGAACTCGGTGACGACGCCCTTCGGCGGGCGGAACGCGCCAGTCGCGACGATCTCCCCGTCACGCTCGCCGACGAGGAACTCTCCGCCGGCGTCGACGTACTCCGCGACGATGTCGCCGTCTTCGAGCGCCGGGACGTTCTCGAAGTAGGCGTCGGCCGAGCGGAGGGCGGCTTCGACGGTCTGGTCGACGGCGTCGCGATCGGCGGGGCGGAAGCGGCGGATCGAGAGGGGCACACCGCCCGTACGCCGGCGGCGCCTTTCGGCCTTCGCTTCGCGGCAGGCCGGCCCGGCGTGGGCGTGGTGTGCCCGGGCTCGCCGGGCGAACCCACGCAGTTCAAGAGTCCCGGCCAGCTACCGCCGGTATGGACGAAGACGAGAGCCACGAACACGTCGTTCCGGGCAGCGAGACCGAGCCCGGCGGCGAGGCGGTGCGGGGCTACGACTTCCGCGGCGAGTTCGACCTCGGCGAGATGCTGGAGGCGTACGCGACGACCGGGTTTCAGGCGACCCACCTCGCCGAAGCCGTCGACATCGCGAAACAGATGCGCGAGGACGACGCGAAGATCTACCTGACGCTGACCTCGAACATCATCTCCTCGGGGCTGCGGGAGGTCGTCGCCTACCTCGTTCGCGAGGGGTTCGTCGACGTGATCATCACCACCTCCGGCTCGCTGACCGAGGACGTGATCAAGACCGAGAAGCCGTTCAAGATGGGCGAGTGGGACGCCGACGAGGCCAAACTCCGCGAGGAGGGGATCAACCGCCTCGGCAACATCTACGTCCCTTCGGACCGCTACGTCTGGCTGGAGGAGTACCTCTACGACTTCTTCGACGACTTCTTCGCCGAGGAGAAGGTCCGCACGCCGACGGCGTTCTCCCGTGAACTCGGAGAGACGCTCGACGACCCCGACTCCGTGCTGAAGCAGGCCGCGGACAACGACGTGCCGGTGTACTGCCCGGCGCTCAACGACGCCGAGGTCGGGAACTTCCTCTACTACTACCGCAAGCAGCACGACACCGACATCGGCATCGAGATCATGGCCGACTACGACGACCTGATCGAGAACGGGATGCTCGCCGACACCACGGGCCTGCTGGTCGTCGGCGGCGGCGTCCCCAAACACCACGCGATCATGACGAACCTCTTCCGCGGCGGCGCCGACTACGCCGTCTACATCTCGACGGGGATGGAGGGCGACGGCTCGCTCTCGGGCGCGCCACCCAACGAGGCGGTCTCGTGGGGGAAGATCAAGGAAGCGGAGACCAACTACACGCAGGTGCAGGCCGAGGCGACGCTCGTGTTCCCGCTCTTGGTGGCGGCCGCGTTCGCTGACAACTGACTGGACCCCTCTGATCGAGGCCGCAGCCGGCCCGGGAGGGACGACTTTTTGCGCGCGCCGACGTCACTCACGCATATGGACGCCGCAGTGTTCTACGGCGAAGGCGACATCCGGGTCGAGGACCGCCCCGAACCCGAGATCGAGAGCCCGACCGACGCGGTCGTGCGCATCACCCACACCGCGGTCTGTGGCTCGGACCTCTGGCCCTACCGCGGCTATCAGGACCGGGAGGCCGGAACCGGGATCGGGCACGAACCTATGGGCATCGTCGAGGCTATCGGGGACGACGTTGTCAGCGTCGAACCGGGCGACCGCGTCCTGGGGCCGTTCTCGACGAGTTGTGGCTCGTGTGAGTTCTGCCGGAAGGGGCTCCACACCTCCTGCGTCGACGGCGGCGGCTGGACCGGTCCCAATAGCGGGGCGCAAGCCGAGATGGTCCACACCGAGCACGCCGACGGCACGCTCGTCCGGGTCCCCGACCGCCACGCCGACGACGAGGACACCCTGCGCTCGCTGCTCCCGCTGACCGACGTGATGTGTACGGGCCACCACGCCGCCGTCAGCGCTGGCGTCGAGGCCGGC
>ENA-ORCS01000133-ORCS01000133.1-marine-metagenome-genome-assembly--contig:-NODE-133-length-82647-cov-22.315962_pt1 | contig 82647 bp, 70 predicted proteins | sample MGYA00237781_ERZ508513 | MGnify/ENA primary metagenome ERZ508513 (study PRJEB26184, sample SAMN06268793) | marine metagenome | isolation source: Eden Landing Ponds, San Francisco, CA, USA | place...
CAGGGTCGCCGCGGCCGCGTCGACGACATGTACCAGGAGGGCGACCTCATGGTCGTCGAGGGCATCGCGCCCGTCGAGGAGATGATCGGCTTCTCCTCCGACATCCGCTCGGCCACCGAGGGCCGCGCCTCGTGGAACACCGAGAACGCGGGCTTCCGCGTGCTCGTCGACAACCTCCAGCGTGAGAAAATCATGGAGATCCGCGAGCGGAAGGGCATGAAGCTGGAACTGCCGCAGTCGATCGACTACTTCTAAGTCGACGACGCGGTTCGCGGTTTTCTGCGATCTCTTTCGCGGTTCTCTCGACGCCCCGACCCGTCAGCGGCGGAACTGCTTGACCGCTGACGCGCCGCCGACGAGGACGAAGAACGAGCCGAACACGGCCGCGACGACCGGCGCGTTCGAGGTCTGTGCCTTCAGGAACCCGCCGTCCGGGTCCGACGGGTCGACGTAGGCGGTGGCCGACTCGTCGACGGCGTATCCCTCGACGACCTCGCGCGCCGCCGACTCGGTGTCGTAGTTCGACGTGATCGCCGACGGGAAGACGTTCGTGCTCGCGTACTCGGTTCCCTCGTACTCGTACGTGAACCGGACGGCCGGTCGGTAGTCGACGCCGGCCTCGCCTCCCGTCGACGTCGACTCGACATCGAGGTCGGTGATCGTGGCGTCGACCGCGACCGCGTCGTCGACCGCGCTCGACTGTTGGGTGTAGTCGTACGCGCCGTACCCGGTCACCGCGAGCCCGATCACCAACACGATGACCGCACCGCGGAGCGTCTTCGGGCCGTCGATCGAGAGCCCGCCGTCGCTCATTCGGTCGTCTCACCCCCGTTCGGCGCGCGACGGCTCGGCACGGAGGGCTGTGTCACGATCGGTCGCTGACTGGGTGGGCGGTGTCGCACGCCGTGTCGTCGATCCTCATCGCCCGTAAGTGTGGATGGTGGCGTCCGTCCGACTGTGCGGTACGTTGACAGCCGTGGCGGCGAGGCAACGCCTGCCATCGCCGAAGGCTTATACCGGATCCCCCGACTCGTTTCGGATATGCAGACGGGCACGACTCCCGCTCGGCGCATCGCGACGGAGCCAGCAAGCGACCGCTCCGCGCCGCCGACAGGACCGTGCCGGATCGGACCGCGGACGGGGACCTCCGGAACGTCGCTCGCCGCGATGACCGCTTCAGGCGCGGAGGTGGCGGCGTGAGCGACGCCCGTGACGGCGTCCCCGAAGAGGCGGTTGACGACGAGGACGCGACTCCCGACGGCGGCCACGCCTCGACGACGCCGTCGACGCATACGGTGCGGCTCGAACTCGTCGACGAGCCGGGGCAGCTGCTCGCCGCGCTCCACCCGATCGCCGACAACGGCGGGAACCTCCTCTCGATCTACCACGAACGCGGGAACAAGACGCCCCGCGGTCGGATCCCCGTCGAGGTCGACTTTGAGGCGACGCAGGAGCGGTTCGAGGGGATCGTCGAGGCGCTCCGGAGTGAGGGCGTGAACGTGATGCAGGCGGGGACGGAGCGGTACGCGGAGGAGGTTACCATCCTGCTCTTCGGCCACCTCATCGACACTGACCTGTCGGACACGCTCTCGCAGATCGAGGCCTGCGAGTCGGCGTCCGTCGCCGACGTGTCGCTGGCGGCGCCGCAGGGGACCGAGGAGGCGTCGAGCGCCCGGCTCCGCCTGGAGGCCCGCGCCGGCGAGACGGAGGCGGCGCTCGCGGCGGTCCGGGAGCTGGCCGCCGAGAAGGACCTGCGTCTGGTCGAGCCGCTCACGGGGGTGGAGGCGTGAGACTCGCCGTCGTCGGAGCCGGCGCGGTCGGGCGCTCGGTCGTCGACCTCGCGAGCGAGTACGGTCACGAGGTCGTCGCGGTGGCGGACTCGTCGAGCGCGGTCGTCGCGGACAGGACCGGGGGTCGGGGCACCGGTGTCGACTCCGACGCGGTGGTGGCCCGCAAGGCCGAGCGGGGGATCGTCGGCGACGGGGATCCGGAGGACGCGCTGGCGGCCGACTACGACGTGTTGGTGGAGGCGACGCCGACGACGCTGGGCGACGCCGAGCCCGGATTTTCGCACGTTCGGACCGCGCTGGAGCGGGACCGCCACGCCGTGCTCGCGAACAAGGGCCCGGTCGCGGAGCGGTTCGGCGACCTCCGGTCGCTCGTGAACGACAGCGACGGCGACATCCGCTTCGAGGCCACCGTCGGCGGCGCGATCCCCGCCGTGTCGACCGTCGAGGACATCGAGCCGGGTCACGTCACCGCGGTCCGCGGCGTGCTCAACGGGACGGCGAACTTCATCCTCACGCGGATGGCCGCGGAGGGGCTCGACTACGAGCACGTGCTCGCGGAGGCGCAGGACCTCGGCGTCGCGGAGGCCGACCCCTCCTTCGACGTGGACGGCACCGACGCGGCGCTGAAGTGCGTCATCCTCGCGAACGTGCTCTCGTTCGGCGCGGCCGACGACCCGGTCGACGCCCGGGAGTTCACGCTCGACGACGCCGACGTGGAGGGGATCCGCGACGTGCCCGGCTCCACGCTCCGGCTCGCGGCCGAAGACGGTCGCACGGTCCGGCTCATCGGCGAGGCGACGGGCGAGACGGTCCGGGTCGCGCCGCGGCTCGTCCCCGAGAACGGGACGCTCGCGGTCTCCGGGACGCAGAACATCGTCCAGATCGAGACCACCCACGCCGGTCGGCTCAACATCTCCGGACGGGGCGCGGGCGGTCCGGAGACGGCGAGCGCGGTGCTCGGTGACGTGGGTCGCCTGGAGTAGCGTCGCGGGCGTCGGAACGGCCCCTCGGCGCTCCCGAACCTCGCGGTCGCGAACCGGGCGGGAAACCGAGACGCGAATCCGGCCGTGTGTCGATCCCCCGTGCCCCGCGTTGTCGAGAATCGCCCGACCGCGTTGCGATAGTCTGTGGTCCGTATCGAAACCGTTTTAGTGGAATCTACCGAAACTTACTCACAGAGCGCCTTAGCGCGTGATTACCCCATGAGTGACAAACCGCATCAGAACCTGGCCATTATCGGCCACGTCGACCACGGCAAGAGTACGCTCGTGGGTCGCCTCCTCTTCGAGACGGGGAGCGTCCCCGAGCACGTAATCGAGCAGCACCGCGAGGAAGCCGAAGAGAAGGGCAAGGGCGGCTTCGAGTTCGCCTACGTGATGGACAACCTCGCCGAGGAGCGCGAGCGCGGCGTCACGATCGACATCGCCCACCAGGAGTTCGACACGGACAACTACTACTTCACCATCGTCGACTGCCCGGGCCACCGTGACTTCGTGAAGAACATGATCACGGGCGCCTCGCAGGCCGACAACGCGGTGCTCGTCGTCGCGGCCGACGACGGCGTCGCGCCCCAGACCCGAGAGCACGTGTTCCTGGCCCGCACGCTGGGCATCAACGAGCTCATCATCGGCGTCAACAAGATGGACCTGGTCGACTACCAGGAGTCCACGTACAAGGAGGTCATCGGCGAGGTCGAGGACCTGCTCAACCAGGTTCGCTTCGCGACCGACGACACGACGTTCGTGCCGATCTCGGCCTTCGAGGGCGACAACATCTCCGAGGAGTCCGAGAACACGCCGTGGTACGACGGCGACACCCTGCTGGAGTCGCTCAACGACCTGCCGGAGTCCGAGCCGCCGACGGACGCGCCGCTCCGACTCCCCATCCAGGACGTCTACACCATCTCCGGCATCGGGACCGTCCCCGTGGGACGCGTCGAGACCGGGATCCTCAACACCGGCGACAACGTCTCCTTCCAGCCGTCCGACGTGGGCGGCGAAGTGAAGACGGTCGAAATGCACCACGAGGAAGTCCCCAAGGCCGAGCCCGGTGACAACGTCGGGTTCAACGTCCGCGGCATCGGCAAGGACGACATCCGTCGCGGCGACGTCTGTGGTCCCGCCGACGACCCGCCGAGCGTCGCAGAGACGTTCAAGGCGCAGGTCGTCGTCATGCAGCACCCCAGCGTCATTACGGCCGGGTACACGCCCGTCTTCCACGCCCACACGGCGCAGGTCGCCTGTACGATCGAGTCCATCGATCAGAAGATCGACCCGTCCTCGGGCGAGGTCGCCGAGGAGAACCCGGACTTCATCAAGTCCGGCGACGCCGCGGTCGTCACCGTGCGCCCGCAAAAGCCGCTCAGCATCGAGCCGTCCGGCGAGATCCCGGAACTCGGCAGTTTCGCCATCCGCGACATGGGTCAGACCATCGCGGCCGGCAAGGTGCTCGAAGTCAACGAGCGATAATCGATGCAGCAGGCACGCGTCCGCCTCGCCGGCACGAGCCCCGAGGACCTCGACGACATCTGCGACGACGTCCGCGAGATCGCGGACTCGACGGGGGTCGCCCTGTCGGGCCCGATCCCGCTGCCGACGAAGACGCTCGAGATCCCGTCGCGAAAGTCCCCGGACGGTGAGGGGACGGCGACGTGGGAGCACTGGGAGATGCGCGTCCACAAGCGTCTGATCGACATCGACGCCGACGAACGCGCGCTCCGCCAGCTCATGCGCGTCCAAGTGCCGAACGACGTCAGCATCGAGATCGTTCTCGAAGACTAAGCGCTAGGGCGTCCGTTCACGCTCTCTTCGTTTTCTTTCACGCTCGCTAGCGTCGCCGCCGTCGGTCGGCCTTCGACCCGATCGAGGGCCGCCACGCTCGTCACGAGGTTATCGCACGTCGAGTAGCCCCGTGCGCCCGGCGACGAGCCCGCAGAACGCGCCGGTCGCGTGAGCGATCAGCGCGACGCCGGGGGCCGCGGTCGTCGCGGTGAGGACGACGGCGGCCAGTCCGAACAGCGCGAACTGCGCCCGGGCGGAGAGCCGCAGCCGGTCGAACAGCGTCGCGCTCACGACGTTGCCCGCGAGGAGGTACCCCCCGAGCGCGAAGACGGCGCCGCTGAGTCCCAATACGGCCGCCGAGGGACCGAGCAGTCCGCCGAGCGTTACCTGCGAGATTCCGGCGAGCGCGCCGGTCCCGACCACGAACGCGTGGAATCGGAGGCGGGTGGTCCGGCGCTCGACGAGCGGGCCGACGAGGAGCAGCGCGAGCCCGTTCGCCAGCAGATGGCCGATCGACCCGTGCGCGTACACGCTGGTGACGACGGTCCACGGCGCGACGGCGAGCGGCGTCGACAGCGCGAAGAGCCCCGCGAGATTGACGACGCTCAGCGCGAGCTGTGCGATTCCGACGAGGAGGGCGATCGCGAGCGTCTCGAACGTGGCGCGCATCGTGCTGTCGTTCGCACCGGAACGGGTTAAACGCGATCGGGGAGGTCAGATCGCGTCGTCCGGACCGTGTACTCGGGCCATCCGCTCGGCCTCGGCGGCGTACCGGTCGCGGTCGGCAGGTCGCCGACAGTGCCGACGTTGTCGGGCGGCGTCGACGGCGGCCGTCGTGTCGCGCACGTCGGTGAAGGGGGTGAGCGCTCGCTCCTTGCGGAAGTTACGCTCGTCGCTTTTCGGTTTCGAAGGGGCTACGCGGCCGCACGTCCGGGCGCTGTAAGCGCGTTGTGTCGATGGTGGCGGGTCGAAGACGGCCGGGTGCGGACGAGAGGCGGCACCGTTCCGAGGCTTCCCCTCCGAGCCGCTTCGGAAGGGCCTTTTAGGGCGACCCACGAACGGACGGTATGTTCCGGCAGTTCCGGTCGGAGGTGGCCGACGCGCTCGGCGACGCGCTCGCCTCGCTCGACCTCCCGACCGACGATCTCGGCATCGAACGCCCGCCCGACGACATGGACGCGACGCTCGCCTCCAGCGTCGCCTTCCGCCTCGCGGGCGAGGTCGGCGACGCGCCCCCGAACGTGGCCGCGACGGTCGCGGACGCGGTTGACGCCGACGGGTACGACTACCTCGCAGCGGTCGACACCGCGGGTCCGTACGTCAACTTCCACGCCGGCGAGCGCTACCTCGCCGACACGCTCGACGCGGCCGCCCCCGACGCTGGCTACGGCGCGCTCCCGGATCGGGATACCTCTGTCGTCGTCGAACACACGAGCGCGAACCCGACCGGCCCGGTCCACGTCGGCCGCGCGCGAAACCCCATCGTCGGCGACGCGGTCGCGAACCTCCTGGAATACGCGGGCTACGACGTCGATCGCCACTACTACGTCAACGACGCGGGTCGGCAGATGGCCGTGTTCACGTGGGCGTACGAGCGGTTCGACGAGTCGGACTTAGACGAGGAGCCCGCACGCGACCGCGCCGAGTACGACCTCGTGCGCTACTACCGGAAGGGGAACGCGTACCTGGAGGAGGCCGACCCCGAGGCCGTCGAGGCCGCGGAAAACGAAATCTCCGCGATCCTGCAGGGGCTCGAAGCCGGCGACGAGGAGACGTACGAGCGCGTCGGCGAGGTCGTCGACGCCGTCCTCGGCGGGATGAAGGAGTGTCTCGCCCGCCTGCCCGCCGAGTTCGACGAGTTCGTCAAGGAGACGCGGTTCATGCGCGACGGCTCCACCGACGAGATCGCGGCGCGGCTCAAGGAGACCGACCACGCCGTCTACGAGGAGGACGCGTGGCAGCTGGAGCTCAACGACTGGGGGATCGACAAGAACCTCGTCTTCCTGCGCTCCGACGACACCAGTCTCTACACCACCCGCGATCTGGCTCACCACGAGTGGAAGTTCGACAACTACGACCGCGCCGTCACCGTGCTCGGCGAGGACCACAAGCTGCAGGCCGACCAGCTCGACGCGGCTCTCGAACTGCTCGGCAACGACACCGATCGGCTCGGTCACGTCATCTACTCGTACGTGAACCTCCCGGAGGGGAAGATGTCCACCCGGAAGGGCACCGGCGTGATGCTCGACGACTTACTCGACGAGGCGATCGATCGCGCTCGCGAGGCGGTCGAGAGCCGAATGGACGACCGGATCCGCGACGACGACCTCACCGAGGCGGACGTGGAGCGCATCGCCCACGAGGTCGGGATCGGGGCGGTCCGATACGACATCATCTCGAAGCAGCCCGCGAAGGCGATCACCTTCGAGTGGGAGGACGCGCTCGACTTCGAGGGGCAGTCCGCCCCGTTCGTCCAGTACGTCCACGCGCGCTGTTGCGGAATCTTAGACGAGGCGGCCGACGCCGGGATCGAGGTACCGGGCGTGACGGCGGACGCGGGCGGGGCCGTCGACTACGGCGCCCTCGACGTCGACGCCGCGGTCTTCGAGACCGAGGAGGCCCGCGACCTCCTCCGCGAGGTCGCCCGCTTCCCGGCCGCCATCGAGGAGGCGGCGAACGACTTAGAGCCGCACACGATCGCCACATTCACCCGCGAGTTCGCCGACGCGTACAACGCGTTCTACCGGGAGTGCCCGGTCGTCACGGCCGAGGACGAGGAGCTCCGGGCCGCCCGCGTTGCGCTCGTCGCGGCCGCGAAGCACACCATGGCGAACGCGCTTGACGTGCTCGGGGTCGAGGCGCCCGAGTCGATGTAGGAACGAGGCGATTAGGGTCGTCGTTCGGTTTTCTTCGATCGGGATGTTGCTGTCGACGCTGCTGCGAACACTTCCAAAGGGCCAGCCCGACCGTACCGCTCGGCCTCACGCCTCCCCAGCCTCGTCGGTGGTCCTTCGCTTCGCTTGGACCACCGACTCCAGCGAGGGACCTCCGGTCCCTCTGGCAGCCGGCGGCGAAGCCGCCGGCGACGCCACCGCAGTTGATGTATGAACAATCACGCGCTTGGCCACCCGTGTGACACGGTGTCGTCGCGCTGGCGGGGAGGTCAAAGCTTACTTACACACACGACGCCGTATTTAGGGTAATGAGTAGCGACGCCCAAGAGGCGAGCGAGGACCGGCGGAAGTACGAGTTCCGCAAGGTCATCGAGGAACTCCGCGACTTCGAGGGTTCCGGCACGCAGCTCGTCACCATCTACATCCCCGAGGATCGGCAGATCTCCGACGTGGTCGCCCACGTCACGCAGGAACACAGCGAGGCGTCCAACATCAAGTCCAAGCAGACGCGGACGGCCGTACAGGACGCGCTCACCTCGATCAAAGACCGCCTCCGCTACTACGACACCTTCCCGCCCGAGAACGGGATCGTGATCTTCTCCGGAGCGATCGACGCCGGCGGCGGCCAGACCGACATGGTCACCAAGACGCTGGAGTCGCCCCCCCAGCCCGTCCAGTCGTTCCGCTACCACTGCGACTCCGAGTTCCTCACCGAGCCGCTCGAACACATGCTGGAGGACACCGGCCTGTTCGGGCTCATCGTCCTCGACCGGCGCGAGGCCAACGTCGGCTGGCTGAAGGGCAAGCGGGTCGAGGCCGTCAAGTCGGCCTCCTCGCTCGTCCCCGGCAAACAGCGGAAAGGGGGTCAGTCCGCACAGCGGTTCGCCCGCCTCCGGCTGGAAGCGATCGACAACTTCTACCAGGAGGTCGCGGGGATGGCCAACGACCTGTTCGTCGACAAGCGCCACGAGCTCGACGGCATCCTCGTCGGCGGTCCCTCACCGACGAAAGACGAGTTCCTCGACGGCGATTACCTCCACCACGAGCTGCAGGACAAGGTGCTCGGCAAGTTCGACGTGGCGTACACCGACGAGTCCGGGCTGAAGGACCTCGTCGACAACGCCAGCGAGGCGCTCTCCGATCAGGAGATCGTCGAGGACAAACGCCACATGGAGGAGTTCTTCGAGAACCTCAACACCGGCGAGGAGGCCACGTACGGCTTCGAGCAGACCCGTCGGAACCTGATCATGGGCTCGGTCGACCGCCTGCTCATCTCCGAGGACCTCCGGTCCGACGTGGTCGTCTACGAGTGCCCGAACGGTCACGAGGAGTACGAGGTGGTCGACGCGCGACACTCAACCCCGTCCCACGAGTGCTCGGAGTGCGGCGAGGAGGCCGACGTCGACGAGCGCGAGGACGTGATCGAACACCTGATGGCGATCGCCGAACAGCGCGGGACCGACACCAAGTTCATCTCCACCGACTTCGAGAAGGGCGAACAGCTGCTCGACGCGTTCGGGGGAATCGCGGGTATCCTGCGCTATTCGACCGGCGTCTAAGCGGACGCGTCGAAAGCTCCTCTCCTCCTGCGCCGCTCCTCCCGTCTACTGCTCCGGCTCGACCGGCGCCGCCGCGATATCCAAGCACTTGCAGGCGTCCGTTTCGGGGTCGAAACAGTCCGGACACTCCGGCTGCCGGTCGATGATCGTGTCGAGCCGCTCGGCGACGGTGTCGTCGATGACCGCCTCCAGTTCGCGGGCCTCGTCGCGGAACTCCTCGACCGCGAGCACGTTCGCGAGGAAGCGCTCGATGATGCAGTAGGTCTGGAGCGCGTCGCGCGCTCGCACGATTCCGTCGTCGGTGAGGCGGACCCCCTTGTACTTCTCGTGTTCGGCGAGCCCGCGCTCTTCGAGTTTCCCGATCATCTCGTTGGCGCTCGCCGGGCTGACACCGAGCGAATCGGCGATCGACCCGGTCGAGGCGGGGCCGTCCTCCTGCTTCTGTACGACGTATATCGTCTTGAGGTACTGGTCTGCGGTGTTCACGGCTTCCCTCCGTCGGCACTCGTCGTCGGTTCGGTCCCCTGGTTCATCGTCGCTCCATGACCTCCGTTACCTCGCTGACCCCCTCGGCCTCGTCCTCGCGGATCGCCCGCAGTTCGTCCAGAAGCTCCGCGCGATCGATCGTGAACTCGGCGTTCGACTCCTCTATCGCCTCGATGAGGTCGTCGTAGAACTTGTAGGCGGTCTCCTCGTTACACAGCTGGTCGTAGAGGATCCCGTCGAAGTCCTCCGGCTGGGTCCGCCCGTACCGCGCGTCGACGAGCGATTCGATCTCGTCGAACGGGACGCTGTCGACGCCGAGCCCCTCGATGAGCGACTCCAACCGTTGACGGTGTTCGGCCGACTCCTCGGCGGCGTCCGCGAGCAGCGTCTCGATCTCCTCGTCGAGTTCGGCGTCGAGGCTCTGGTAGTGGTGGTGCGCCCGCGCCTCCACGACCTCCTCCAGGACGATCCCGATCTGTAACAGCCGGGCGAGCTGGTCGTCCGAGGCGATCCGCTGGCTTACGCTCACGGCGACCACCCGTCACCGTTCGATACGACCGTTCGCATACACGCCAACTCAGACGTAGTCCGACTTAAGGAGTTCCCCTTCGATCGGCGCTCGCCCGCGATACCCGGGGCTCGCCGTCGTTGCGCACGGAAATAACGACAACCGGGAACCGCGATGTCCCGTGATCGCCCGCGACCTACTGCAGGCGCTCGAAGACGAGGTCCTCGACGTCGTCGCGGAACTCGTCGACGGCGATCTCCTCTAACACGGGGACGAAGAAGCCCTCGACGAGCATGTTCCGCGCCGTGTGCGAGTCGATCGATCGGCTCTGCAAGTAGAACAGGTCCTCGGCGTCGACCTGTCCGACGGTCGCGGAGTGAGACGCCTCGGTGTCGTGGTTGTGGATGATCAGCTTCGGCGACGCGTCGGCCTCGGCGTCGTCCGACAGCATCAGCGTGTTCTCGCGCTGGTAGCTGGAGGTGTTCCACGCGTCGTTGCCCACGTCCTGAACCCCCTCGTAGACGGAACGGGCCACGTCGTCGAGCACGCCGCGCGTGACCAGGTCGGCCGTCGTGTGCTCGGCCTGGTGCCAGACGCGGGCGTTGATGTCGAAGTGCTGGTCGTCGGTGCCGAAGAACGTCCCGACGATCTGGCTCTCGGAGCCGTCGCCGTTCAGCTCCGACTCGACGTCCGAGCGCGTCAGCTTCGACCCGAAGTTGCTCTCGATCCAGTCGACGGTGCCGTACGTGCCCACGTCGGCGCGCTTCAGCGAGTAGGTGTACGTGTCGTCGTCGAGGTTCTGGAGCGATCCGAACTGGACGCTCGCGTTCTCGCCCGCGGCGATCTCGACGAGGTTCGAGAAGTACCGGTCGTCGTCGACGCTTCCCGAGGCGGCGGCCTCGCCGTCGCCGGATTCGATCGATTCGAGGATCGTCACCGACGACGACTCCTCGGCGACGACGAGCGTCTGGCTGAACAGCGAGCGGGAGTTCATCTCCGCGCGCACCGTCACGTCCTCGACGTCGACGCCCTCGGGGACGTAGACGAACGTCCCGGTCGTAAAGAGCGCGACCGACAGCGCGGTGAGGTAGTTGTGTTCGGGGTCGAGCACCGATCCGAAGTTCGCCTCGATGACGTCGCCGTACTCGTCGAACGCCTCGGTGAACGGGAGGACGACGACCTCGTCGTCGCCGACCGTCCGCTCCGTGGTGTCAGACTGGTTCAGCGGGTCGACCAGCGACTCGAAGTCGAGGGCCTCCAGGTCGGTCCAGCGTCGCCCGGGGGTCTGGATAACGTCGGGGAGATCGGCCGTCTCTAACGCGTCCAGCGCGTTCAGACGGGTCTCCAAGAGCCACTCGGGCTCGTCGCGTTCGTCGGCGATGCGTCGTACCGTGTCCTCTGAGAGGCTCTCGATTGCTTGCGTGCTCATGTTATCCGAGCGAGCCCTCCATCTCGAGCTCGACGAGCCGGTTGAGCTCGACGGCGTACTCGATGGGCAGCTCCTCCGTGATGGGCTCGATGAAGCCCGAAACGATCATCTGCTTGGCGTCGTCGTCGTCGAGGCCGCGCGACTGCAGGTAGAAGATGTCCTCGTCGCCGATCTTCCCGACGGTCGCCTCGTGGGCGACGTCGACCTTCGACTCGTTGATCTCCATGTACGGCATGGTGTCGGAGGTCGACTCGTTGTCGAACATCAGCGCGTCGCACTCCACGGCGGTCGAGGAGTTCTCGGCGCCGTCGGCGATGTGGACGAGCCCGCGGTAGTTCGTGCGGCCGCCGTCCTTCGAGATCGACTTCGACTCGATGGTCGACTTGGTGTCGGGCGCGTTGTGGTACACCTTCGCGCCGGTGTCGATGTCCTGCCCCTCGCCCGCGAAGGCGATGGTGATGTGGTTGTCGGAGGCGCCGCGGCCCTTCAGGATCGTCGACGGGTACAGCATCGTCGCCTTCGACCCCATCGACCCGGAGATCCACTCCATGCGCCCGCCCTTCTCGGCGATGGCGCGCTTCGTGTTCAGGTTGTAGGTGTTCTTCGACCAGTTCTGCACCGTGGAGTACTGGACGTGGGCGTCCTCCCCGACGAACACTTCCACGCCGCCGGAGTGGAGGTTGAACGCCGAGTACTTCGGGGCGGAACAGCCCTCGATGTAGTGGACCTCGGAGCTCTCCTCGGCGATGATGAGCGTGTGCTCGAACTGGCCCATCCCCTCGGAGTTCATCCGGAAGTACGCCTGTACCGGCATGTCGACGGTGGTGTTCTCCGGCACGTAGACGAACGAGCCGCCGGACCAGATCGCGCCGTGAAGCGCGGCGAACTTGTTGTCGCTCGGGGGGACGCACTTCGTCATGAAGTGCTCGCGGACGATCTCCTCGTGCTCCTGGACGGCCTCGTCCATGTTACAGAAGATGACGCCCTTCTCCTCCCACCGCTCCTGCATGTTCTGGTAGACGACCTCCGACTCGTACTGGGCGCCGACGCCGGAGAGTGCGTTCTTCTCGGCCTCCGGGATACCCAGCTTGTCGAAGGTGTCTTTGATCTCGTCCGGGAGCTCGGTCCAGTCGTCGACGCCGGCGCGGACGTCCACGTCTGGCCGAATGTACGGGATGATCTCGTCGATGTCGACCTCGCTGAGGTCCGGCTGCCCGGGCCAGTCGGTCGGCATCGGCATCTCCTGGAACTGCTCGAGCGCGCGCAGGCGCCGCTCCAGCATCCACTCCGGTTCGTCCTTGTCCTCCGAGATGACGCGGACCGTCTCCTCGGTGAGACCCTTCTCGGTCTGGAAGGCGGATTTCTCCTCCTTCTTGAACTCGAAGCGGGCCTCGGTGTCTGTCTCCTTCAGTTCGTCCTGTTGTGAGCTCATAGTATGATGTTACGTTGTTCCGGACTTACGTGTATCGCGTGACTGGATTCGGTTACGCGGCTTCGAACGCGTCCTCGCGGACCCAGTCGTACCCCTTGTCCTCGAGCTTCTCGGCGAGCTCCGCGCCGCCGCTTTTGACGACCTCGCCGTCGAGCATTACGTGGACGTGGTCGGGCTCGACGTAGTCGAGAATCCGCTGGTAGTGAGTGATCTGGAGGACGCCCGTGCCCTGCTCGTCGCGGAGCGCGTTGATCCCCTTCGAGACGTCCTGCAGGCGATCGATGTCGAGCCCGGAGTCGATCTCGTCGAGCACCGCGACCGCGGGCTCCAGCATCGCGGCCTGCAGCACTTCGTTCTGCTTCTTCTCGCCGCCGGAGAAGCCGGCGTTGAGGTATCGCTGCATGAACTTCTCGTCCATGTCGAGCAGCTCCATCTTCTCCGAGAGGATCTCCTGGAACTCGGCGACGCCGATCTCGCCGTCGTCCGAGGGGCCCTCCATCGGGGAGGTGTCGTACCCTTCCTCCTCGTCGTCCTCGTCGGCCGACTCCTCGTCCTCGTCTTCGAACAGCTCCTCACGCTCGTCCGCCTTGGCGTTGAGCGCCTGTCGGAGGAAGTTCGTCATCGTAACACCCTCGATCTCCGCCGGGTACTGGAACCCGAGGAAGATACCGAGCGCGGCGCGCTCGTTGGGTTCGAGCTCCAGCAGCTCCCAGTGGTAGTCCTCGTCGTCGAGCTCGGCGTCGATGTCGTCGAGATCCTCGTCGTCGAGATGCAGGAGGATCTCGCCGCCTGTGACCTCGTACGCGGGGTGGCCGGCGATGACCTTCGCGAGCGTCGACTTCCCGGAGCCGTTCGGGCCCATCAGCGCGTGGATGTCCCCGGACTCGACGGTCAGGTCGACCCCCCGAAGAATGCGTTCGCCGTCCTCTTCCGCCACTCGCGCGTGAAGATCGTTGATTTCGAGAGTTGCCATATGTATTCTCGTGCCTCGTGTCCGAACAGTGGTGTCTTGGCGGGTTAATGGTTACGCATCTGCCCGTAGAATTTCCCGAAATCGATAAGAATTGTTCTCGGCGATCGAAAAGCGGTTTTCAGAAGGCGGTTTCAGCGTCCGGTCCGGATCACATGAAGGAGCCGAGTCCGGTCTGTTCCTGTCCCGTCTTGACCTCCTCCCACGACATCCCGAGCGCCTCGATGACGCGTTCGATCGGTCCCTGGAGCGTCTTGTCCAGCATCTTCTCCCAGTCGACGTCGAACTCCTCGGGGACCTGGTCGGCGTACTCGAAGCAGATCACGTCCGGATCGCGTTTGAACTCCCCGTAGAGGTGATCGCGCTGCGGATCGAGTCCCTTCTCCTCCTCCATCCGCGTCCAGAAGTCCGGGTGGACCTTCTCGATGTAGAGCCGCTTCGGCTTCGACCCGCTGCCGAAGTTGGTCCCGAGCATGAGGTTGGCGTACTTCGCCCCGCGCACCTGCGCGGTCGGCGTCTCGTAGGCGTCGAGCTTCTTCCCGATCCCGCCGGGGATCCCGATCTCGTCGAGATCCATCTCGCCGTCGAGCACGCGGGCGATGACGTCGACGAGGTACGCCTTCACCTCCTCTAAGTCCTCGTCGATGTCGTCGCCCGTGACGATCGTCTCGATGACGTTCTGCTGGACCTCCTTCGTGATCTGTGCGATGTCCGAGCGCTTGTACTCGAACCCGGTGATGTCGATGTCGTCGACGTCTTTCCCCTCCTTCCAGATGATGTGGCCGGCGTACCGCTTCTTCTTGCCCGCCTGGAAGAACCGCCGGTAGAGCTTCTCGAACTCGATCTGGAAGCGGTGGAAATCCGCGTTTAACTCCTCGCGCGCGAAGTCGTCGTAGCGCTCGTTGATGTGGTCCTCTATCTCGAAGGAGGTCTCGATCGCCTCCTCCTTCGACATGTCAGATAACGATAACATGACGCTGTCGGTGTCTCCATACGCAACTTGATAATTTAGTTCTTCGGCGGCTTCCTCTGTAAAGTCGATGACCTCCCGCCCGGTCGCCGTGACGGCCGCAGCGCCCTCTTTGTCGTAGAGGCGGAACCGATCCCATCCCGTCACGCCGTATAGCGACTGTCCGACGAACTGGAACTTTCCGTTCCGCCCCGCGAGGAGCGTGTGGTTATCTTCGACGGTCACGCAGTAGACCCCGTCTTCCGCCTCGCTCCGAGCTCCGCCCCGATGCATCCGGAGCGTGTTCTTCGCGTCTTCCGTGACGTATATCCGCCAGCTCCCGCTGTCGCGGTTGTAGCTCGCGGTGAGCCCGAGGTGGGCACACAGCCGGAGCACGTCGTCACGGAGCCGGTCGCTGGAGGTCGTGTACCGCCACGATCCCGACTGTCGATCCCCATCGCCGTCGATCAGCGTTTCCAAGAAGCGGCGCTTCTGTGTCCGGGTCGCATCGAACACGATGTCCGGAATCCGTTTCTCGAAACTGTCGCCGCCGCAGATCTCTCGGAGCAGATCTCCGAGAAGCCCCGACGTGAACTGATACGCGCGGTCGTCGACGTAGCAGTCGAACCCCATCCCGTTGAGCAGCTCGCCGATGCTCGCGTGATGGCCGCCTCCGTCGACGATGGCGTTCTGTGCGATCTTTACCGTCGTCGCGGAGCTCCGGTGATTCTCACCGAACGTCTTCTCCTCTGAGGTGTACACGCTTCCTTCGGTGACGTACCACGCGAGCAGATCGAGGAAGTCGTCGCCGTCGAACGTCCGCGGGATCCACTTTCGACCGGACTCGCGGTGAACGAAGCTCGTCTCACACACCGATTCGACGTACTCGCGGTGCTCCTCGAACTCCGAGGCCGTGAAGACGTATCCGGTCTGACCGACATCCGCCTTCGGAACGCGTCGCGGCGTCCAGCCGAGTTCGGCGGTGAACGTGTGGTCGTGGACGCTCGGTCGGACCCACACCTCGTACTCCCCGTCGACGAGTTCGGTCAGATCGACCTCGTCGATCCGTTCGCCGTCCGGTCCATCCCAATCGTGGGGCAGTTCGTAGTTCGTCGCCCGGTCCAGGTCGCCCGCCTCCACGAAACTGTACCCGTCTTCGGTGATCCCGTTCGTCTCGTTCTTCCGGACGAGCATCCGGTGGTTCGGCGTCACCCGGAAGTCGATCTTCGACGTTTCGATGTCGACGAGTTCGTCCCGGTAGTCCGGGTACGCGTGGGTCTCTTCGACGGTCTTCACCTCCATCTCCTCCGTATCGGGATCGATCGAATACACGGCGTCGCCGACCTCCAAGTCCGTAATCGACCGAACGCCGTCCGGGGTTACGACCTCGGTATCGGGCGTGAAGCAGTTCATAATAACCTTGACAGCTCCCTGCTGTCGGTCGTACTGCTCGTAGGGTTCGGTGCCGGGATCGTGATCGTTCCGGAGCGCCTTCTTCTCCTCGCGCTCGGTGAGGAGCTCGTCGACCATCTCGCGCATGATCCCGTCCGGCTCCTTCCGGAAGTGCGTCCCGTTGGGCGCGACGTACGTCTCGCCGTCGTACTCCGCGGGGTCGACCTTCGTCTCCGGGCCGGCGTTGATCGTCACCATACACATCGGGTAGAGGCTCTTCAGGTCCTGGACCGTCACCATCTCTTTGACGCCGGTGATCGGGTCGAAGACGGCGCCGCCCTCGAACTCTTCCGATTCCTGTTGGCCCTTCGTCGGGAGCGCGAACTTCCCGAACGCCTTGTGGAGGACGTACATGTCGACGGTGTCGCCGGGTGTCGGCGCGTCCTCGATCTTGCAGCCGACGAAGGTGCGCACCTCGTCCCAGAAGGCGATCACGTCCTGCTTCCGGTCGATCTCGACGCACAGCTCCACGTCGCGGATGCTGTACTCCAGCAGGCGTTCGGGGTCCTGCTCCCAGAGGTCGCCGATGTCGCCCGTGTAGCGCTCCTTGCCGACGCCGAGTTCGCGCTCGCCGACGGCGTCGAGCCGGTACGACTCCAGCTCCGTGAACATCGTGCGCTTGTAGGCGTACAGCAGGTCGAAGACGACCCGGCCCTTGATGTCGGGGCCGCCCCAGCCGGAGCGCCACACCTCGCCGATCCGGGAGAGCCGGTCGACGGAGAGGTCGTACTGGCTCCCGTCGTCGAGCACCTCCAGCCGGTCGAGGACGTACGGCGCGTCGAAGTCCTCGAAGTTCCACCCCGTCAGCAGGTCCGGATCCGTCTCGTCGATGTACTCCACGAACGCGTCGAGCATCGCGGCCTCCTCGTCGAAGGTGCGGACTCGGAAGTCGAGCTCCTCGCCCTCGTCGACGATCCCCTCGTAGTCGGGGAGATCCTCGGGCGGCGGGATCTCGGCCTCCGGCGCGTCGTACAGCCAGACGACGTACTCGTCGTCGTAGGAGTCGTGGCTGGTGAGACAGATGATCGGCTCCTCGCCGTCCTCGGGGAAGCCGCGCCGGTCGTCCACCTCGATGTCGAACGTGTTCACCCGCATCTCGGCGTCGACATCCGCGGGTTCGAGCATTCCCTCGTGGACCTGGATCGTCCCCTCTCCGTCGTCGAGGCGGCGCTCTTCAACGCGGATGCCGCCGTTGATCCCGTTGTCGATCAGAAAGCGGTTCGGGAAGAGGATGTCCGCCTCGAACGTCGTCGCGAAGTCGTCGCGGATGCTCCCCACGTCGCGGGGCGTCCGGGTGACGATCCGGGTGAGCGGCTCGCCGCGGATGCTCTCGAAGGGCTCGCCGTCGGGGGTCTCCTCTCTGGTCCCGATCACCACGTCGTACTCCTCGACGGGGTCGCGGTCGAGGTCGGACGTGGGAACGTAGAAGTACGGCTCGACGCCGAGCACGCGGAGGTGTTCGACGGCGTCGTCCTCGCCGTCGACGTGTTCCGCCGGTCGCCGGCCGAACACGTGGACGACCGGGTACTCGTCGCTGCCGTACCCCTCCACGGCGTAGTCTATCTGGGTGATCATCAGGTCGACGGTCCCGGTCGACTCCGGGAACTTCGCCTCGTCGACGTCGACCACGTCGCTGACGTGTCCGCGTCCGCCGCCGGCGACGACGGCCGCCTCCTGTGCGGCCAGCTCCTCCCGTTCGGCCTCCGTGCTGTCTCCCGACTCGTCGCCCGCCTCTCCGGACGACGAGAAGTCCGACAGCCCCGACTGAGTCATACCCGTGCTTCGGCGCACCCGGCTAAAAAACTCGGCTTTCGGGTGCGGCGAGCACTCCCGCCACGGAAAGGCATATATTGTGTGACGGCATACCACGCTCTATGTCTTCGGACCCGCGTTCCGAACCCGAGGCGGCTCGCCCGGCCGATCGCGACGAGGTCGACGCCGAGGTGGAGGTGTACGAGGACGACGGGAACGTGGTGCTTTTCGACGCCGCGAACCCCCTCGCGTGGGTCGAGGCGAGCCGAACGGTTCGGCTGGCCGACGCGCTCTGACGGCGGCCACCCCTTTCGCCCCTTTCGCCCCTTTCGCTCCGATCCCAGCCCTTCGCAGCCGCGACTCGCGGACGAACCCTGGCGGAACCCCTTTGCCCCGTCCCCGCGTACGTTCGGTGTGTTCAGCCTCGACGAGGACGACGAGGGCGAGGTCTCCTTCGGAGAGAGCTCCGACGCCGAGCGGGAGATGACGCCCGACATCCCGAAGGCGCCTTCGGTGAAGACGTTCGACGACGGCGGGGACTTCGAGGGCGCGAGCGATGTCGACTCGGGGACTCTCCGCGCGTTCGTCGTCGCCGTCATCTACGCCAACGCCGCCGTGCTCCTCGTCGCGCTCGGCCCGATGCTGTGGTTCTTCGAGGGGTGGTCGCGGATCGGTCCGGCCCTGTTCGTCGCGGGACTCCTCGCGGGCGTCCGGACCTACCAGACGTACCGGTCGTGGGAGCGATCGCGGGACGCGGCGGAGCCGGAGCCCGGCGGCGACGCGGGCGACGACGCGTCGGACTCTGACTCCGACGCCGAGCCCCCGGAAGCGTAATGTCCCCGCGACCGCTCTCTCCGATCCATGCAGACGGTTCGTGACGCGACCGGCGAGACGTACCTCCTCGTGAAACGCTCCGCCGAGTCGAGTCGAGTGCGGGATCCGGCCACCGGTGAGGAGCGGTACGTCGACAACGACGAGCTTCGCGTCGTCGACGGCGAGTCGCCGCTCGCGACCGCGGCCTCGGGCGTTCCGGCCCCGGTCCGGCGCACGCTCGGCGCGGTCCGCGACGACCGGTCGCTCGGCCTCCTCGCGGTGGTCGTCGACGAGGGGCCGATCGCCGCGATCGACCTCCTCGACGCGGCCGACATGTGCGAGTCCGACCTCCACGGGACGATCTCGGAGTTCCGCGCGGCCGGCCTGATCGACGAGGTCGACGTCGCGGGGCGGCGCGGCTACGAGGCGACTTCGGTCGCAGTTGAAGCGATGGGGCTGTTGCGGGGCGGGTCGGAGAGCGTCGAGTGATTCGCTTATAACCGTAATACGGTGGCGTTCGCGCCGGTTCGCGTCCGTACCCTCGCTCGGCCGAGCGTGTGCCTCACGCCTCCCCAGCCTCGTCGGTGGTCCTCCGCGTCGCTCCGGACCACCGACTCCCTCGCGGACCGCTCGCGCCTTATAAGGCGCGAGCGGGCGCGCCGACGTGGAAGATGCGGGTTTCCGTCGCTCTCGCTGTACCTGTCGGTGTCGTCGTCGCTTCTCTCTGATCGCTTCGCAGTCGGACATTCATCGGCAAAAGCGACGGAGCGATCTACCGCTCAGTCGTCGGCGAGTTCGCCGATATCGAGCTCGTCAGCGTCGAGCGCGGCGGCGTCCTCCCGCCGCACCGTCGACCGGTTCGATCGCGGGTCCTTCTCTACCGTCACCAGCTCGTCGGCCGCGCCGACCAGCTCGTCGTCGTGGCTGACGATGAGGATCTGGCGCACGCCGAACCCGCGCATCTCCTCGACGAGCCGGACGAGCCGGGAGACGTGCCCGGAGTCGAGGAAGACGGTCGGCTCGTCGAGGATGAGCGGCGGCGTCGGCGCCGCGCCCTCGATCCCCTCCGAGAGCAGTCGGTAGATCGCACAGCGCAGCGAGAGGTTGAACAGGGCGCGCTCGCCGCCGGAGAGCTGCTCGGGGTCGAGCGGCTCCCCGTCCTTCTGGTAGACGGTGAGGACGTACTCGCCGTCCAGTTCGATATGCGAGTAGGCGTCGTTGCCGTAGACGAGCTCGAACGTCTCGTTCAGGGTGCGTTCCAGCTCGGCGACGTTGCGCTGCCGGAGCTCGGCCCGGAGGTCGCCGTACATCGCCTCCAGCTCGCTCGTCTCCTCGTGGAGCGCTTCGAGCGCGTCCACCCGCTCCGCGAGCGACTCGCGCTCTTCCCGGAGGTTCTCCAGCTCCCGTATCTCGCCCTTGACCCCGCCGATCGCGTTCTGGAGCTCTTCGCGCCGTTCGCCGAGCTGGTCGAGCTCGCCGGCGACCTGTTCGAGGTACTTCTCGGCCCGCTCCTTCTGCCCTCTCGCCTCCTCGACCGCGTCCTCGTCGACGGCGTCCGCGAGCTCGTCGCGCCGTTCGCGCTTGTCGGCGAGCCGGTCGCGCCGCTCGTCGTTCACTTCCTTCAGATTTTCGCGCTTCTCGCGGCGACGCTCGATCTCGTCTTCCGCGTCCGCGATCGCCGAGAGTCGCTCTTCGATCGCCGCCACCGCCTCCCGCGCGTCGTCGACCGTCGCGAGCGCGTCTTCGAGCTCCGCCACGCGCGCCGCGGCCGCCTCGGCCTCCTCGCGCTTCCGGGCGGCGACCTCGCGGGTCTCCTCGGCCTCCTCGCGGAGGTCGGCCGCCCGCTCGCGCTTCTCGTCCGCCGCCTCCCGCTTCCGCTCCGCCTCCGCCCGCTTCTCCTCGGCTCGCTCGTCGAGCATCGAAGTCGTCTCGTCGATCTCGTCGAGCCGGTCCGCCGCACTCGCGAGCTCGTTCAGCTCCGCGATCCGGTCGTCGAGGTCGCTCTCGCGCTCGCGGGCGTCCTCCAGCTCCGATTCCAGCTCGGCGACCCGCTCGCGATCCTCTTCGACCCCGCTCGCGTGGGGGGAGTCCTCTACCGGCTGACCGCACTCGGGACACTTCCCCGCCGAGAGCAGCTCCTCGGCCTCCTCGACGCGCTCGCGGGCGTTCTTCAGCTCCGCCGACAGCTCCGCGATCCGCTCGCGGACCTCGCCGCGACGCTCCTGCAGCCGCTCGCGCTCGTCGTCGACACCCTCGCGGTCGACCTCGGCGTCGGCGGCCGCGAACCGCTCGCGAAGCGTCTCGGCCTCCCCGCGGAGCTCCTCGATCGAGGACTCCCGCTCCTCGGCCTCGTCCGCGGCTGCTTCGGCCTCGTCGGCGAGGTCGTCGGCCTCGGCCTCGACCTCCGCGGCGCGCTCGGCGCGATCGTCGGCCTTCTCGTCGAGACTCGTCGCCTGATTGCGGAGCGCCTCGGCGCTCACCCGCTCGTCGCCCAGTTCCTCACGGACCGCCTCCTCGCGGTCGTCGAGCTCGTCGCGGCGTTCGGCGATCGCCTCCTCGCTCGCCGCGCCGAGCCCGGCGTCACCGAGCCGGTCGTCGATCTCGCTTTCGATCTCTCCGATCCGCTCGCGGGCCTCTTGGATCGCGTCGCGGTGCTCGTCGCGTTCGCGCTCGGCCTCGCGGATCGCGGCCTCGATCTCGTCGATCTCCGACTCGACCGCCTCCAGCTTCTCGCGCTTCTCCGCGTGGGTCGACAGCGTCTCGGCGGCGGCCTCCCGGGTCTCCTTCGCCTGCTCCCGTTGCGTCTCGTAGCGGTCGATCTCGTCGGTGACTTCTGAGAGGTCGCTTTCGAGCGCGTTGAGCCGATCGTGGAGTCCCTTCTCCTCCTTCTCCGCGATCTGGTCGTCGAGCTGGTCGAGTCGTCCGCGGCGGTTCTCCAGCACGTCCTCGACGCCGAGCCGCGCGTCGCCGGCGCGCTCGCGGTACTCCTCCAGTTTTCCCAACTGGAGCAGGTCGTCGATCGTATCCTGGCGCTCGCGGGGCGTGGCGTTGATCAGCTTGTTCACCTCGCCCTGCCGGACGTACGCGCAGTTGACGAACGCCTCGGCGTCCATCCGGAGCAGTTCGGTGACGAACTCCCGCACTGCGCGGGCGCCGTCGCGACTCACGTCGCTCCCGTCCGTCGCTTCGAGCGTGCACTGGTGGTCGATCCGACCGTCGTACTCCTTGAGCCGTCGCTCGACGTGATAGGAGACGCCGTCGTGGGTGAACCACAGGTCGACCTCGGTCTCCTCCTCGCCGTTCGTGATCACGTCGCCGAGGGTGCCGTCGAGCGCCTTCGAGCCGTAGAGCGCGAAGAAGCAGGCCTCCAACAGCGAGGACTTTCCGCTGCCGTTGAGCCCGTGAATGACCGTGACGCCCTCGGTCAGCCGGAGGTCGGCGTCGCCGTACGGCTTGAAGTTCGCGAGTCGGACGCGGTCGAAGTTCACAGGTAATCCTCCATGGAGATCTGTCCGTCGGTCGGTTCGCCGTCGCCGGTCGGTTCGTCGGCCGGTTCGCCGTCGCCGGTCGGTTCGTCGTCGCCGGTCTCGCTGCTGTCGTCAGCCCCGCCGCTGTCTGATTCAGATCGGTCGAACGCGCCGAGGTCGTCGAGGTCGTCGATCCGCTCCTCGACCCGGCGTTTCACCGTCTCCCTGACGTTCGCGTCGGGGACCGTGTCGGCGCGGACCGCCTCCTCGACGTCGAGCGCGGCCTCGGAGAGCCCCATCTCCTCGACCCGCTCCCGGACGGCGTCCTCGGGGTCGGCGAAGCTCACGTCGACCTCGGCGTCCGTCTCCACCTCGCGGCGGTCGGTCACGCGGGCGATCAGCGCCCCCTGGTCGGTCGCGAACTCCTCGATCGCCGCGGGGGTAACCGGGTCGCCCTCGCCGGTCACGTCGACGAGGACGACGGCGTCGTCGAGGTCGTGCTGGCGGACTTTCTCGCGCACCCGCGCCGCGCCCTCGCCCTCGCGGAGGTCGGCCTCCACGAAGACGAACGGGCGGGTGTCGAGCGCGCGCCGCCGGATCTCCACGCGGTCGTCGCCGCCGGCGGCGTCGGCGTCGAAGGTCACGAGGTTGTACCCGCGCCCCTCGCGCTCGCTCGCGCTCGCGCGCTCGGTCGAGCCGGGATACGTGACCCACGTGCCGTCGACCTCGGCGACGTCGGGCGTGTGGTTGTCGCCGAGGAGCATCGCGTCGAACGCCACGTCGCTCTCCGCCAGCACTTCCCCCGTGTCCCAGTCCGCGTAGCCGAACGGCTCGAAGAGGCCGTGCGCGACGAGGGCGGCGTAGTCGGCGTCGTGGTCCGCGAACGCGTAGTCGAGGTCGTCGCGTCGCGAGACGGGGACGTGATCGAGCCCGTAGAAGGCGGTGTCGCCGACGACGGTGGGTTCGTCGCCGAGCCGGGTCGCGAGCCCCAACCGCTCGAACAGGTCGAGCCACTGGCCCCCCCGCGTCGACTCGTGGTTACCGACCACGGCGAGGAAGGGGATCCCGGCGTCGTCGAGCCTGCGGAGGACCGAGATCGTTCCCATCAGGTCGGGGAGCTCCGGCCGGCGGTCGTGGAAGAGGTCGCCGGCGTGGACCACCGCGTCGACCTCCCCCTCGATCGCGTCGTCGATCACGGCCGCGAACGCGTCGAGGAAGTCCTGGCGTCGGACCGGCGAGTGGTACTGCGCGTACCCCACGTGGGTGTCGCCGGTGTGGATCACCCGTGTCATCTGCCCGGCTCTTGGCCGGTATCGGGTTTAGGGGTTCCGGGGGCGGAGCGGAAGTGGTCCGAGGGTCACCGGCCGCTCTCGTCACCGGCATCGCCGGGCGGACGGGCGCCCCCGTCTGCCGCCTCGCGAAACCGACGGAACGCCGCGCGTGCGTCGCGCCCCCGCTCCGCGGCGTCCTCGTCGCCCGCGCGCTCGGCGGCCGCGATCGCCTCGTCGAGCCGGTCGAGCCCGTTGGCGTCGAGGATCGCCGCGGCGTCGGCCTCGTCGATCACGGCGACGGACGGCCGGGTCGCGGTGTCGGTTCGACGGGCCAGCGCGGAGAGCGCCCGCTTGACGGCGGCGGTCGAGACCATGGGCGGGCTGAGTCGCTATCGCTCATAAGACGTGGCCCCGAACGGGGAGAAGGCGGCGCTGCGGGACGGGAAAGGCGCTCCTGGAGAGCGGCGGGATCGGCTCCGGTCCGGACCTCTACAGCGACAGCGTGTACAGCCGCTTCCGGGCGTCGGAGAAGGAGAACCGAGAGTCGACGACTCCCTCCTCCTCCAGCCGCGAGAGCGCGTACCTGACCGTTCGGGGCGGAAGCAGGGTCTCCTCGGCGAGCTCGCTCTGCGTCAAGGTCTCGTTGTAATCGAGCACTTTCGCGACGAGCTTCGCGCTCGGCGGCAGATCCCGAACGTCGTTCCAGCGGTCCGTGGCGTTCTCCTCGGTGACGACAGCGTCGGTGGTGCTCATGTGTACCTCCTCCTCGTTCATGCTGGTAAATAATATTTACTATCAAGAATTATTACTGGTGGGAATCTACTTGGGGTGGCTGCGGACGGTCGCGGCTCGCGTTTCGCTCGCGTTTCGCTCGCGCGGCGCCCGCCGCTCTCGGATCGAAGCATCGACCGATCGGTGTCGGACGAGAGGGTCCGTCCGGCAGACGGAGGTCCGCTACGCCGCCAGTAGCGCGCCCGTCAGCGACAGCGCGCCGAGACAGACACAGACGCCCCAGAACGGGAGTCTGTCGGCGGTTCGCAACAGCGCGCCGATCGTCGCGTAGCCCGTGGTGGCGGCCGCGCCGAGCGCGACCGCCGCGGCGAGCGCGCCGATACCGATCCCCGTGTCGACGTAGGCCAGCAGACCGCCGCCGACGGACGCCGGGATGGCCAGCAGAAACGAGAGCCGGAACGCCCGGTTCGGTTCGTGGCCTCGGAGGAGGAGGGTCCCGGCGGTCACGCCCGAGCGAGACACGCCCGGGAGGATCGCGAGCCCCTGGGCGACGCCGACCGCGACCGCGTCGACTCCGTCGGGCGTCGCCCGGCCGCCACCAACGTCGCGCACGGCGTACTGGAAGGCGCCCGTGAGCACGAGGAGCCCGCCGATCGCCGCGAGGAGACCGCCTCCGGCGGAGGCGGTGAAAAGGCCCGTCAGCGAGGCGTACGCGGCGAGCCCGACCACGCCGGACACCAGCGTTCCGACGGCGAGAAACGTCACCGACGCCAGCTCCTCGTCGAAGGCGCGGCTCGGACGCCATCTCGGCGTCACCGCGGCGAGCTCTCGGAGCTCCCCGCGGTAGTACACCGTCGCGGAGAGCGCGGTCCCGAGGTGGACGAACAGCGCGAACGCGACCACCCGTTCCGGGGTTCGCCCCAGCGCCGACAACAGCAGCGCGACGTTCCCCTCGCTCGAAACGGGGAGCCACTCGAGTACCCCCTGCGCGATCCCGACCGCGAGCCCGACGAGAATTCCCGAACCGTTCATCGGTGTCGGCTCATCGCCGGAGCCTGTCGGTGAAAAGCGAGACCAGGTCGCCGAACACCTGCCAGAGCTGGCGGACGATGATCTTGGCGTCGAAGCGCAGCGACTGCCGTCGGATGTACTGCAGGTCGCACTGGAGCTTCTCTCTCGGCGTCTCGCTCGACGCGTCGTTTATCTGTGCGAGCCCGGTCAGCCCCGGCTTCACGAACCACCGCTTCTGCCACGCTTGGCTCTCTTCGAGGAGCAGCTCCTCTTCTTCGGTCCACACCGCGCGCGGCCCGACGACGCTCATCCGACCCTGGAGGATCGACCACAGCTGCGGGATCTCGTCGAGATGGGTCCGTCTGAGGAGCCGCCCGACGCGGGTGATACGGCGCTCGTCCTCGCCGGGCGTCGCGGTCTCGCTTTCGGGGAACATGCTCCGGAACTTGTACACGGGGAAGGTGTCGCCGAACATCGCCGTCCGGTCCTGACGGTAGAAGACGGGTCCCCGGCTGTCGAGTTTGATGGCGACCGCGATCAGCGCGCCGAGCGGCGCGGTCGCGAGCAGCATCGTCCCGGCGAACCACACGTCGAAGAGACGCTTGCCGAGCCGCTGCTGGAGCCCCCACGGTTCGAGGTCGATCTCGCAGAGCCCGGCTTCCGGTCCGACCCCGGCGTGTCGGTCGCTGAGAAGAACGCTCTCGTCGTGTTCGTCCGGAACCACCACGTCGACGCCGTGCCGGTGGCAGGCGGCGAGCACGCCGAAGAACTCGCCGCGGTCGGCCTCGGCCAACATCGGGATCACGGTGCCGACGTTGGAGCCCTCGAGGATCTCGTCGAGGCGCGAGAGCCCGCCCAGACAGTCGTAGTCCCCCACGTCGGGACCGATCGCTTTGTACCCGCCGTCGGTCCCGACGCGCTTCCCGTTCGCCGCGGTCGTGTGCGTCGAGGACGCGTATCCCACGACGGACTCGCTGGTGCGTTGGATCGCGGTCTCGATCCGCTCGGGCTCGTGTCCGATAACCAGCGCTCGGCCGTTTCCGTCGAGGTAGCGACGCTGGAGCGCGAGGAACCACACCGGCAGCGCCGCCCCAAGACCGATCGTCGCGAACAGGAGCGTCGGCTGCGCGAGCCGGTACGGGAACCCGAAGTAGCCGAGCGTCGCCAGCACGAGGACCGCAATCGCTAACGGCCGAAGCGTCCCCGTGATCGTATCGAGGACGCGTCGCGAGCGCGGCTTGTACAGCGGCTGCAGCGCGACGGCGATCACGAGGGTCGTCACGGCGAGCGTCGGCGTGAGTGCCGACACGGACGAGGCTGACGACGGGTCCCCGAGACGCAGCAGCCGAGCGACTCGCGTTTGCACCCACGGCGCGTTCCCCGCGACAACCGTCAGGACGGTCAGCGCGACGGTTCCGACGAAGCCCAGAGACCGATACAGCTGCCCCGAGCGCATCGTCATGGCCGTCCGACCGCCACGGGTCGATTCGAACACGTCCGTTTCGCCCGAGCGGGTCCCGGACGCTCTCGGTGCGGATCGCGATCGGCTGTGCGTCGCATGATTGCTGAACGTTTTTAGGCTGACCTAAATCAAAAAGGTGTGGGTTTCGCGGCGGCGCGGCGACCGTCGCTCGCCGCGCTCTCGGCGAGGTTCCGCGCGATTTATTCGTGAACCGCCCGAACCCGACGACGTGATCTCGCCCTCGGCGGACCACCGTCCGCTGCTCGTCCACCGGCGTTCGTCTCCGTCGAAGGCGGCGAGGCATAAATGTTTTAGGTCAGCCAAAAAAGGGACTGGTATGGACGAGCATGACGGCAGCCGTGTGGAACGACGTTCTCAGCGCGCGCTTGGGCGACGTCGTGGGTTCCTCAAACACGTCGGCGCGGTTGCCGGAATCGCTGGAGTTGCGGGCTGTCTGAACGGTTCCGGTGGGTCGGATGGGTCCGACGGGTCGAGCGGTTCCGACGGATCGGGCGGTTCGGCGTCGGTGCCCGAACCGATGACCTACTCCGAAGACGAGCTGTACAACATCGACGAGTGGCGCGGTGACGGGCCTCAAGTGGGAGAGCGCCCGAGCGAGTACACCGGCCTCTCGGTGCTCGATCTCCCCGACCTCCGCGGAGAGATAACCGTGTACCTCGGCGGGGGCGAAGGCGGGCTCTACGAGGACGCGATGCAGCGCATCCAGAACCTCTATCAGGACTTCACCGTCTACATTCGGAGGGCGTCCTCCTCGCAGCTGGCGAACACCATCATCGAGGAGACCAACGCCGGACAGAGCCCCGCCGACGTCTTCTGGGCGATCGACGCCGGTTCCGTCGGCGTCGTGGCCGAGAACGGTGGGACCGTCACGCTCCCCGATCACGTCACGCAGTCGGTCCCGGACACGTATCACCCGACCGACGAGTGGATCGGCGTCATGGGCCGCGCGCGTTCGATCCCGTTCAACACCGACCAGTTCGACGAGAGCGACATCCCCGACACGGTCGCCGACTTCCCCGAGTACGCCCCGTTCGAGGACGGGATGGGATGGGCTCCGACGTACGGCGCCTTCCAGGCGTTCGTCACCGCGATGCGGGAGCTCAACGGTCGCGAGGCGACGAAGCGGTGGCTGGAGGCGATGCAGGAACACGGCGTCGAGACGTACGGCAACGAGTTCCAGGTGGCCAACGCCGTCGCCACCGGCGAGCTCGCCGCCGGCTTCTCGAACCACTACTACTCGCGGCTGGTGTACGAGGAGCGCCCCGACGCCCCGCTCTCGCTCGCCTTCACCCAGAACGACGCGGGCGCGCTCGTCAACTGCTCGGGCGCCGAGGTCATCCGGAACAGCTCCAACCCGGAGACGGCGGCAAACTTCATCCACCACCTCCTCTCTATCGAGGTACAGGAGTTCCTCGGCACCCGCGGCTTCGGCTACCCGCTCGTTCCGAGCGTGCCGCCCATCGGAGATCTCCCGACGATCGACGAGCTCAACCCGCCGGACCTGGACCTGAGCACGCTCGCCAACGTCGAACCGACCCTCGACCTGCTCCGGGAGGTGGGCGCGCTGTAGGATGTCCGCGCTCGAACGACTCGGCGGACCGCTCGCTCGGCTCGGATCGTCGGACTCGGAGCTTCCGACGGGGCTCGTCCTGTTGAGCGGCGCCATCGCGGCGGCGGTGCTCTCGCCCATCGCGTGGCTCCTGTTCCGCGTCGTCAACGCCGAAACCGACGTCTCCCTGCTGACGCAGCCGACGACGCTGCTCACGAGTATCGGTCTCGTCGCGGTCGTCACGGGTGCGTCCGTCCTCCTCGGCGTCCCGCTGGCCTTCCTCACGGTCCGGACCGACCTCCCGTTCAGGCGCTTCTGGACCATCGCGGTCGCGCTGCCGCTCGTCATCCCCAGCTATCTCGGGGCCTTCACCTACATCTCCGCGTTCGGTCCCAGCGGCTACGTCGCCGACGCGCTCGCGGCCGTCGGCGTCGAGTCGATCCCGTCGATCTACGGCTTCTCCGGCACCGCGCTCGTGTTGACGCTGTACACGTTTCCGTACGTCTTCATCACCACGCGCGCGTCGCTGCTCTCCTTCGACGAGTCGCTGATCGAGGCCGCGCGGACGCTGCAGGTGTCGCGGCTGGAGGCGTTCCGGCGCGTGACGCTCCCGCAGCTCGTCCCCGGCATCGCGTCCGGGGCGCTGCTCGTCGCGCTGTACGCGCTCTCCGACTTCGGGACGCCGAACCTCCTCCGGCTCGAAGTGCTCACGCAGGCGATCTGGGTGGAGTTCAACGGCTTCGGCCGCGAGACGGCCGCGATGCTGTCGCTGCAGCTGCTCACCATCACGGCGGTCATCCTCGCGGTGCAGTCGCGCGTCGGCGACACGACGCAGGGCGCGTACGTCGGCACCCGCGCCGGCACGAGCGGCGACACGACGGTCTCGCTCGGCGCGTGGACGGCGCCGGCGCTCGCCTTCTGTAGCGCCGTCGTCACGATGTGTCTGGCCGTCCCGCTCGGCGTCCTGTTCGTCTGGTTCCGGCGGGGCGGGTCGAGCATCGGCCGAACGCGGCTCGTGTTCGAGTGGTCGTACGCCACGAACTCCGTGCTCGTCTCAGTGGCCGCGGCGGTGGCGTGCGCCCTCGCGGCGATCCCCGTCGCGTACCTCGCCGCCCGACACCGCTCGACGGTGACGGAGATCATCGACCGCGCGACGTACGTCGGCTACGCGATGCCGGGCATCGTGCTGGGGCTCGCGTTGGTGTTCTTCGGCGTCGCCTACGGGTCGACGGTGAGCGACATCGCGTCGGTGGTGCCCGCCGCGAACTACCTCCCGACCCTCTACCAGACGCTCCCCCTCTTGATCTTCGCGTACGTCGTCCGCTTCCTGCCGCAGTCGGTCGGTGCGACCCGATCGTCGGCGATGCGGGTCGACCGGAACCTGACGGAGGCGGCCCGGCTGCTCGGCCGCTCGCCGCTCGCCGCCTTCCGGGAGGTGTCGCTGCCGCTCATCGCGCCTGGCGTGTTCGCGGGCGCGGCGCTCGTCTTCCTCACGACGATGAAGGAGCTTCCGGCGACGCTGCTGCTCCAGCCGACCGGCTTCGACACGCTCGTCACCTACATCTGGGCGATCCGCGAGTCCGGCAGCTACGGGGCGGCGGCGATCCCCGCCCTCGTCCTCATCGTCGTCTCCGGCCTCTCGATGGTCGTCATCCTCTCACAGGAGAAGTAACCATGTCACGAATGACCCCTACACACACCGACGAATCGGACGCGGAGACCGACGCCGCTATGGACGCGACAACTGACGCCGCTATGGACGCGGAGACCGACACCGCTATGGACGCGGAGACCGACACCGCTATGGACGCGACGACTGACGCCGCCGTGGACGCGGAGACCGGCCCCGCCCGGACCGACCCCGCGGCCGAGACGGTCCTCGATCTGGACGGCATCGCCAAGACCTACAGCGCCGAGAGCGCGGTCCAAGATCTCTCGATGTCGGTCGTCGACGGCGAGATCCTGGCGCTTCTCGGCCCCTCCGGCTGCGGGAAAACCACGACGCTGCGGCTGATCGCCGGGCTCGAACGCACCGACGCCGGGACGATCGATCTCGACGGCCGGACGCTCGCCGACCCGGCGTCCGGGGTCTTCGTGCCGCCGGAGGAGCACAACATCGGGCTGGTCTTCCAGGACTTCGCGCTGTTCCCGCACCTGACCGCCGCGGAGAACGTCGCCTTCGGGCTGTCTGACCGCCCCGAGAGCGAGCGCGACGAGCGCGTCGCGGAGCTGCTCGACCTCGTGGGGCTGACCGACCACGCCGACCACTACCCCGAAGAGCTCTCCGGCGGTCAGAAACAGCGGATCGCGCTGGCCCGTTCGCTCGCCCCCGAACCGGACGTACTGTTGCTCGACGAGCCGCTCTCGAACCTCGACATCCGGCTCCGGGTCTCGATGCGCGAGGAGATCCGCGACATCATCAAGGCGACCGGCGTCACGGCCGTCTGGGTCACTCACGACCAGGAGGAGGCGCTCTCGGTCGCCGACCGCGTCGGCGTGATGAACGACGGCCGCCTCCAGCAGATCGGTTCGCCGGAGTCCATCTTCGAGCGGCCGGCCTCGCGGTTCGTCGCCACCTTCCTCGGGCAGGCGAGCTTCCTCTCGGCCCGCGTCGCCGGCGACTCGCTGGTGACGGACCTGGGTCGCATCGACGCCGATCGCTGCGCCGGCCTCGACGCGCCCGACGGGTCGACCGTCGACGTCCTCGTCCGTCCGGACGACCTGCGGGCGGCGCCCACGGACGGAGCCGGAGACGGCCGCATCGTCCGCCGGCAGTATCAGGGTCCCGCCTTCGTCTACCGCGTCGAACTCTCCGACGGCAACACGGTCCACTGTCTCCACAACCACACCGAGAACTTCGAGGTCGGCGAGCCGGTGACCGTGGAGATCGCCGCCGATCACTCGCTCTCCTGGTACCCGTCCGAGTGAGGAACCGCCGCCCGGCGCTGTCGCAGCGACCCCGCCGTCCGCGCCCACTTCTGCATGCACGCGAAGATGAACCACAGAACGAGCTCGTGTCGTCGTTCGGGGACCCGTTCGAGCGACTCGCGGAACCGGAGCGGGTGAACCGGTAGCGCGTTCCGCGGGTCCGCGAGCGGTCGCACGTCGAACCGGTCGCCGTGGTAGCGACGGAGCTGCTCGCGTCCTCGACCGATCCGGCGGTTCTGCGAGAGCACGTCGCCGAGCGTCGCGCGGGCCGGATGGTACAGCGTGATGTCCGGCTCGTACGTCAGATCGAAGCCCGCCTCGTGCGCTCGGCGGCCGAACTCCAGGTCGCCGTTCGAGACCAATCGCGCGTCGAAGTCGCCGATCGCGTCGAGCAGCCGCCGGCTGACCGCGAGACAACAGGTCGGCGCGAAGCGGTTCTCTCGGACGTACTTCTCGATGGGAAACCCGCTCGCGCGCCGGTAGCGCGCCACCGTCCCGTCGCCGGCGACGAGCTCGACCCGACAGCCCATGTAGTCGCGTTCCGCCATCGCCCGCTCGACGGCGCCGACGTAGTCTTCCTCGACCCACATGTCGGCGTCGACGAAGCCGATCACGTCGCCCGAGGCGGCGGCGATCCCCGCGTTGCGCGCGGCGTAAGAACTCTGCACCTCGTCTTCGACGACGTGTCGGACCCGCTCGCGCTCCGCGAACCGCCGCGCGACGGCGCGAGTCTCGTCCGTCGAGCCGTTGTCGGCGATGACGACCTCGTAGTCCGTCGCGCGCTGGTCGAGCAGCGACTCGACAGTCGTCTCTAACCCCTCCGGATCGTTGTACACCGGGACGACGACGCTCGTCGTCATCGGTCGACGAGCCGCCGCGTAAGCGGCATTTCGAGGACGGTCACCAGCCGATACAGCTCCTCGCCGACGTTCGCCTCGCGGTCGCGGTGGCGCCGGTACATCCGCTCGGTCACGTCCCGGTCAAGGGGGGACAGCGCGCGGATCGTCTCCTCGTTCGCCGCGATGGCGTCCCCCACGAAGTCGCTGTTGCGGACGACCTCGTTTTTGTCCTGCCAGGGACCCTCGGTCCGGTAGGACGCCGGCCCGAGCTCGTCGAGCTGGTTCGACACCCGCTTGCCGACGGCGTGGGCCGCCTTCGGATACGACATCGGGAGCCGCGAGGAGGCGTGCGGGATCCGGCCGAGCGAGTCGTCGAACGACGCCACGGCCCGCTGGACCACGTCGTGACGCAGGCGGTGCGCGAGCGGCATCGAGAGGTGCAGATCGATCAGCCGCCGGTCGAGAAACGGGTTCCGCGTCGGCGCGACTTGGAGCGCGCTGAACAGGTCGAATCCGATTCCGTTCGTGATCGGGAACAGCGACGTGTGGAGGCTCAGCTGCTGGATCGACTCGTAGCCGACGCCGTGGAACGCGACGCCGTCCGACCCGGCCGCGGTGTTTTCGGCCAGTATCTCCCGATAGGCGGGCCCGGTCAGGTACGACGGCTGGCGGGTCTCGCCCGACGCCACCCGCCGGTCGAGGAACCCGTCCACGTCCGGCACTCGGTCGACGAACGGCGGATACAGCTCCACGCCCGCCGGCAGCTGCACCGTCCGCTGCGGGACGCTCCACGCGCCGAACAGGTCGTCGCTGTACAGCCCCGTCAGGAGCGTGTCGACACCGCTGGCGATCTCCTCGGCGAACCCGAGCGTGTGACCGGTGTGGAACGGGCCGACGAACTCCTGTATCGGCGCGGCCCGTTCGAGCAGCGTGGCGTGGTACCCCGGACCGCGGTCGAGCCGCTCGAACCGGGCGCCGCCGGCTTCCGCCGCTCGGCGCGCGGTCCGGGCCTCCCGGTTCTCGCCGTCGGCGAGGTGGTACGCCGCGAGGTCGGCGTCGGCGGCCGCGAGAACCGCCCGGGAGTCGCTCCCGCCGCTCATCAACAGCCCGTAGTCGCGGCCGTCGTCGGTCCGATCGGCGACGGCCTTCGCGAACCGCTCTCTGAACTCCCGAGCGAAGTACGACGCGGGCTTGTCGACCGGCCGGTAGCGCGGCGTCCAGTACCGCTCGCGGGTCGTCTCTCCCGAGTCGAGGTCGCGGGTGAGCACCGTCGCCGGCGGCAGTTGCGTGACGCCCGTCACCGGCGTCTTCGTTCCGAAGACCCGCCGCGCGTAGAGGTACTCCGAGAGGTACGCGTCGTCGAACCCGAACGAGACGCCCGGCGGCTCCGGCACGGTCTGGACGTTCGTCGAGAACGCCAGCCGGTCGTCGCCGGCCGCGAGGTACAGCGGTCGCGCGCCCAGCCGGTCGACGAAGAGGGCGGCGGTTCCGGCGCTCGGGTCGTAGACGCAGCCGACGAACTCACCGTCCAGCCGGTCGACGAAGTCGAGTCCGTGGGCGGCGTGCTCGGCGGCACAGACCGCGGCCGTTCGCCGCGGGTCGACCGACCGCCGGCCGTCGTCGTCGTCGACGCTGTACACCTCGCCCCAGACCCACACGAGCGCGCCGTCGGGCCCCTCGACCGGCTGGTCGACCGTCGAGCCGTCGTGGAACGCCGTCCGGACCGCGATGTCCGCGTCTCGGTAGGTCCCCGTCGTCTCGCCGCCGGCGACCGTTTCCGGGACCGTCCGAAGGTCGCCCGCGGGGTCGCCCCCCACGACGCCCGTGAACCCGACCATCGCTAGTCGGGGCTCGGCGCTTCGGTCGTCTCTCCGGGCCGTCGGGCCCCGCGTTCGCGGACGAAGTCGTCGACCGAGAACTGTTGGAACGTCTCGGCGGGCGCGGCGTCGTACACCGGTTCGCCGACCAGTCGATTGACGATGACGGCGTTTCGGTGCGGGCCGAGCCCGAGGTCCGGCGCGTTGATGCCGTGGGTGTGAAGCTCCGCGTTCTGGACGAATATCTCGCCGTCGAGCGCCGTTCGGAGCCGGAAATCCTCCGTGATCGAGAGTCGCCCGGCGTCGTCGCGCGCCAGTTCCGGTTCGAGGGGCGCGAGGAACGGTGGATCCTCCCGCTCGTACCCCGTCGCCAGCACGACCGCGTCGCTCGCGTGGACGAACGCCTCGTCCTCCTCGCGCTGTTCACAGAGCAGCTGGTGGCCGGGCTCGCCCTCGATGTCGCCGATGTCGACGACCTCCGTCGCGGCCAGCAGGCCGACGTCCACGTCCGCGCCGCCGATGGACTGCTCGTACAGCTGGTCGTAGATCTCCGCGCTCGTGGCGGGATCGATCCCCTTGTACACCAGGTCCTGCTCGGCGAGCAGCTCGTCTTTCGTCTCCTGTGACAGCCCGTAGAAGTACTCGGTGTACTCCGGGGTGTACACCATGTGACCGAGCTTCCCGTCGACCATCTGGAAGAAGCCGGGCGAGCGCGTGATCCAGTCGAGGCCGTAGCCGTTCTCGGGACGGCGTTCGAGCAGGTCGCGGAACACCTCCGCGGCGCTCTGCCCGGACCCGACGACGGTGACCGAGTCCGCCTCCAGACAGCGGTCGCGTCGGCCGAGGTACGACGCCGAGTGGAACACGCTCCCGCCGAGGGCGTCCGACAGCTCCTCGGGGACGTGCGGCTTCGTGCCGATGCCCATCACCACGTTCTCCGCGGTGTAGCGGTCGCGCTCGCCGGTGGCCGGATTGACGGTCTCGACGGTGAAGACGCCGTCCGATTCGTCGACGTCGGTGACGCGGCGGTCGAACCGGAGCGTCGACAGCGAGTCGGCGACCCACCGGCAGTACTCGTTGTACTCCCGCCGCGGGATGAAGAACTCCTCGTAGAAGTAGAAGTCGTACAGCCGGTTCGCCTCGCTGAGGTAGTTGAGGTAGCTGTGGGGGTTCGTCGGGTCGACCATCGTGACGAGGTCCGCGAGGAACGGGACCTCGAGCGTCGTCCCCCGGATGAGGGTGTCCTCGTGCCAGTTGAACTCGGGGTTCTGTTCGAGGAACCGCACGTCGAGGTCCGCCGGCGCGCCGTCGAGCAGCGCCGCCAGCCCGAGGTTGAACGGGCCGAGGCCGATACCGAGGAGATCGTACTCGGCGTCGGTCATGCGTTCCCTTCGAAGCGCGCCCGGTCACAGAACATCAGCAGCCCGGTCTTGTCCGGCAGATCGACCTCCCGCTGGGGCTCGAAGCCGCACTGCTCGAAGACGTGGATCACCGTCTCGTTGCGGGCGTCCGGCTCGACGACCACGCGGTCGGTCTCGGAGTGCTGGAACAGGAACGTCAGCATGGCGGACACCAGCGGCGCGGCGTAGCCGCGGCCCAGGTACTCCGGCGGCCCGATGAGCAAGTGGAATCCCCGGTCCGCCGGGCCCGCGTCGTAGTACTCGCCGATCCGGTCGTCGGCCGCCCAGTAGGCCTCCCAGTAGCTCATCGGCGTGTGATCGAGCGACCCGATGTAGAGGGTCTGGTTCGGGTTCGCGGCCCGCTCGCGGATCGTCTCGTGGACCTGCGGAAGCGGGTCGTTCTGCTCCCAGTACGGGAGCACGTGGTCGCTGTTGAGCCACGTGTGGAGGCGGCCGAGGTCCCGGTCGGGGTCGACCTCCCGGAAGCCGACGTGTTTCCCGATCGAGTCGTCGACGGCGGAGAAGCTGTACGGATCGCGGACCGCCTGCTGGTGGCCCTTCATGGTCCTGTCGAGCGGGACGGCGGTCGGTCGTGGTCGCGCTCTTCCACCGCGTCTCGGCTCCCCCCGAAACTGCCCGAACGCGCCCGTCTCGTCGTTCTACTCACGCGTGATCACTCTCTTGAGTCGTATTGTTTAGGCTGGCCTTAAAATTATTCCCATCCACCGTTTCGGCGGTACGGCTTTCGAGCGGTCGGTTCGCGGAGATCGACGGTCCGACGCCTCCCCCGTCGGAACGGCGGGTGATCGCTACTCGCCGAGGTCGGTGACCGTCCCGTCGACCGTCACGGTTTCGAGGCGCAGCGTGAGGTCCGTCCCGGCGCGGAGCGACCGTCCGTGGAACCGGAGGCCGTCGGCGGTCCGTCGCGTCCGGAGGTCGACCGTGAGCGTCACGTCGACGTCGCGGGGGTGCTCGCGCTCGTAGATGTTCCCGTCGTCGCTCGTGAGCACGACGGCGGCGGGCGCGGTCCGCCTGTCGGTGACGGTTGCGGTGACGGTGTCGCCGCGCCGCTCGACCGCTCCGGTGCGAACGTCGTCGGCGACATCGGGGTCGACACCGCGGAGCGTGACCGTCGCCGTCGTCGTGACGGGCTCGCCGGCCGGCGAACTGTTCCCCCAGCGGGTCACGTTCCCGGCGAAGGCGTATCGGGAGGTGCCGAACTCGATCGATTCGGCCAGCTTGACCTCCCTGCCGCCGAAGTAGGTCCCGCCGGAGCGGTTCACGGTGTGGAGCGTGAGGCCGACGAGGTCGGTCCGAGTCGACTCGTTTCCGACCGGCGGGAACGCCGTCTCCTCGACCGTCGCCACCCGCCGGCCGTCGAGCCGGAAGGCGTCGCCGACGCTGATCGCGTCCCGGGTCGCCGCCGGGAGGCTCGTTTCGACGACGACCGGGAGGGTGCCGGTGTCGAGCGACGCGCCGGACTCGGCCATCGCCAGCACGGTCCCGTCGACGTCGTACGTCGGCGTCGTGACCGCGAGCCGATCGCCGCGCCGAACCGGGTCGCCCCCGTACTCGAACGCCCGTTCACCGGCGGCGTCGGCGGGAGTCAGCGTCCCGTTGACGCGAACGCGGGCGACGACGGTGACGTTGTCTCCCGCCCCCGGTCCGACGTACACGTCGGTGACGACGACGTCGCCGTCGCGGGACGCGTCGCCCGCTGAGAGCTGCGACGCGACCGCCGGCGACCGGTCGCCGAGGTCGACGGTCGCGTACCTGGACTCCGGGGTCCCGCGATCGTCGGTGAGCGACACGAGAACCATCCCGCCGGCCGCGAGGAGGAGGAGCGCCGCGACCGCGACCACCGCGGCGTCGATGACGTTGACGCGGCCGAACAGCCGTCCCCGCTCGTCGATGAGGCTCACGGGATCGCCCTCGCCGTTCGTCGGTTGGTGGCGGTCTCCATCGTTCGAGTCAACTAACCACGATTCCGAGAGCCCCGACTAATGCGTTTCGTATATGGATGCGCTTATAATCGCCGGCGGCTCTCCACCGAAGTACGCAATCGGTAATGCCGGACCCTGACCCCCCCTCGGCCTCGAGACGACAGAAGCTGGAAGCGATCGCGAGCGTCGCCCGTTACAACCCGCGTCTCACCGGCGGGATAATCGCGCTCGGAACGCTCGCGGCCGTTCTCGAAGGGATCGGGCTGAGTTTCATCCTCCCTATCATCCAACTGGTCCAGTCGGGTTCCGGAGGCGCCGCCGGCGGTATCGCCGAGGCGTTCGCGAGCGTCTACCGGTTCGTCGGCGTTCCGCTGACGCTCGGTACCGCGGTGGCCGGCGTCGCCGTCGTCATGACCGTCCGGTTCACGGCCAGTTTCTTCGTCGCGTGGCTGCGGGAGGCGCTGCGGACCTACTACATCCGCGACCTCCAGATGACGGCGTTCTCGAACGCCTTCGACGCGCGCATCTCGTACTTCGACGAGGAGGGGTCGGACGACGTGTTGAACGCCATCATCACGCAGACGTTCTACGCCGGGCGCGTCATCGAGAACTTCGTCCTCTTCTTCGAGCAGTCGCTGCTCGCGCTCGCGTACGGGCTCACCGCGCTCGTCATCTCGCCGGTGCTGACCGTCGTCACCGCCGTCACGCTCGGCGGCGCGACCCTCCTCTCCCGCAGCATGGTCGACTCCGGATACGACGTGGGCGAGCGGGTCGCGGACGCCAACGAGCAGCGCCAGTCGGCCGCGCAGGCGGGCACGCAGGGGATGCGCGACATCCGCATCTTCGGTATCGGCGACGAGCTCTTCTCGGAGTTCGGCGACGCCGTGGAGCAGTACACCCGCTCCCGGATCCGGCTCCGGCGGAACGAGGCGCTGATCACGAACTTCTACCAGCTCGTCGTCGCGGTCTCGATATTCGCGCTGATCTACCTCTCGCTCACGGTCGCCGACCTGAGCCTCGGCCACCTCGGGCTCTTCCTCGTCGCGACGTTCCGACTGGGCCCGAAAGCGAGCCGCGCGAACGAGCTCGTCTACCAGATCGAGAAGGACCTCCCGCACCTCGTCCGGACCCGAGAGTTCACCGCCGAACTGTCGAGCAACACCGAGCCCGAGGGGGGCTCGGAGCCGGTTCCGGACGCCGTCGAGACGCTGGTCGCCGAGGACCTGGCGTTCTCCTACGACGGGGAGACGCCGGTGCTCCGCGGCATCGACTTCGAGGCCGAGGCGGGCGAGTCCGTCGCGTTCGTCGGCCAGTCGGGGGCGGGGAAATCCACCGTCGTCTCGCTGCTCTCGCGCATGTACGAGCCGACGGGCGGCGAGATCCGAGCGAACGGGACGCCGATCCGCGAGATGGACATCGACGAGTGGCGCGAGCACGTCGCCGTCGTCAGGCAGGACCCGTTCGTGTTCGACGACACGCTCCGGTACAACCTCACCATCGGCAACCGCGACGTCGACGAGGCCGAGCTCGACCGCATCTGTCGCATCGCCCGCGTCGACGAGTTCATCGACGACCTGCCCGACGGGTACGAGACCCGGGTCGGCGACGACGGCGTCAGGCTGTCGGGCGGGCAGCGTCAGCGCGTCGCCCTCGCGCGCGCCCTGCTCGACGACGACGCCGACGTTCTCGTGTTGGACGAGGCGACGAGCGACCTCGACTCCAACCTCGAACGGGAGGTCCAGCGGGCCATCGAGGCGATGAGCCACGAGTACATCGTCGTCACCATCGCACACCGGCTCTCGACGGTGAAAAACGCCGATCGCATCTACACGCTGGAAGACGGTCGCATCTCGGAGGCCGGCGATCACGCCGAACTGATCGAGCGGGACGGGACCTACGCGGACCTGTACGGGATCCAGACGAGCCGGTAGCCCAGGTGAGCCGGTAGCCCAGGTGAGCCGGTAGCGCGGTCGCGTTCGGCCCCGACCTCACTCTGCTCGCCGATCAGCCGTCGAGGCACCGCTCGTACAGCCGCTCGAACTGCGGTACGACGGCGCTCGGGCGGTAGGCGTCCACCGTCTCCTTCGCGCGTTCGGAGAGCGTCGGCAGGTCGTCGCCCGCGGTGAGCGCGCCGATGGTCTCGACGAACCCCTCGACGGAGCCGTCGGTGACACGGCCGCCGTCCCCGACGATGTCGGCCACGCTCCCCACGTCGCTGGCGACGACCGGGGTCCCCGTCGCGAGCGCTTCGAGGAACACCCGGCCGAACGGCTCGTCCCACTGCCCGGGATAGACGAAGCAGTCGTGGTCGGCGAACAGCGCCGGGAGGTCGGCGTTGGGCACCCATCCCGTGAACGCGACGGCCGATCCGACCCCCTCCCGCTCGGCGGCGGCCGCCAACTGCGACTGCTTCCCCCCGTCGCCGACGACGGTCAGTCGGAAGTCGGCCTCGTGGCGGCGGTTCAGCGCCGCGAGAATCGGAATCAGTCGGTCGACGCCCTTGTGCTCAGCGAGCGCGCCGACGTACAGCAGGTCGTACGGGGGCCGGAAGTCGCTCTCGTGGGGACGGTCGAACCGGTCGTCGAGGAGGTTCGGAATCACGGCGAGCCGGTCCGCCGGAAAGCCGAAGTCGGCGTACGTCGACTTCAGGTGCGGCGAGAGCGCGTGATAGCCGTCGATCCGATCGGCGACCGCCTCCCCCCGTCGGACGAGTTCCAGGTAGCCGAGTCGGCTCGCCGCCCGGTACGGCGCGCTGTACTCGTCGTGCCCGCCGCTCGTCGCGACCGTGCAGGCGGCGCACTTCGCGAGGCAGTTCGACGCACACGCCTCTCGGTCCATGTACCGGAGGTCGTTTTTCGGGCAGACGGCGCCGTAGGCGTTGAGCGTCACGACCGTGGCCGCGTCGGTGTCGGCGACGGCCTCGCCGAGCGCCGGCATCGCGTTCATCACGTAGCTGTGGACCACGTCGTACGCGCCGAACTCCGCGGCCCGGTCGCGGATCGCGTCGTTCAGCTGGAACCCCGTGTGGTACGGGTAGCCGGAGCGGTCGAGCGAGCGGAGCTCGATCGCCGGATCGACCGCGGCGTCCTCCGGGGGGCGTTCCCGGCAGTACACGGTCACGTCGTGGCCCCGATCGGCCAGTTCGGAGACGATGCGAGTGGCGCTGTGGGTCGCGCCCGTCCCCTCGCTTTCCGGGTGACTCGGGTGGATAAACGCGATCGCGAGCGACTCGCCGGTCATCGTCACTCCGCGTACCCGAGGTCGCGCAGCCGTTCGGCGACGACGCTCTCGTCGGCCTCGCCGGAGCCGTCGGCATCGTCGGCCTCGTTGTCCTGACTGTCGGGCGCCCCGCGGGTGACGGTTCGCCGCGGACCGGACTCGTGGACCAGCCACGGCACCTCGACGAGCTCGTCCGTGTAGACGCCCCGCGGGTGCCCCCACTCGCGGAACGGGATCGGTGACGACCGCTCCCCGACCATGTTCCCGTGGTCGGCCGTCACGACGGTCCGGCCGTCGAGCGACTCCACCAGCGACTCGACGTGCGGGAGGGCGCGGTCCAGGTTCTCGGCGTAGAGCCGCCAGATCTCCTCGCGGCCGACGTCGAGGCGTCCCGTGAGAAGCCGATTCCAGACGTTCTCGCCGTCGCCCGCGCCGTCGAGATGCCCCTCGTCGAAGGTCGTTCCCGACCCGACGAACGGGTAGTGCGGCTGCATGTAGTGGACGACCAGCCGCTTGTTCGGGTGCTCCTCGGCCGCCCGCTTCGCGTAGGTCGTCACCGTCTCGGGGAGGACGGTGCCGTGGTCGTCGTCCCACCCGTCCTCGCGCCAGACGTCGACGACCTCGTGGAAGTCGGGCCGAATCGACTCCCGGTGCTGTGAGAGCTGCGGGTTCGCCGTCACGTACACCGTGTCGGTGAGGTCCCGCCCGGCGACGTTCGCGCGGAGGAACTCCACGGTAGTCGAGCCGCGCGAGCGCCGGCGTTCGAGCCGGCCGGGGAGGTCGCTCCGCCGTTCGAACACGTCGTAGCGGCAGGCGTCCAGCACGACGAGCGCGTCCCAGTCGGCCTCGAAGACGGCGATCCCGTCGGGGTTGTGCGAGCGCAGACCGAGGCGGCGGTGGAACTGGCGGTTACACCCGCGCAGGAACAACACCGGGTTCGTCAGGGCGCGAGCGAGTCGGGCGCGCGTCTCCATGTGTTCGGCGTCGTCGGGGGACCGGATTGAGCCTTTCGCTGGAAGGCAAGACATTACTGCCGACGCGCGGTCGACCCGATATGCACCTGTTGGCGGCGACGAACAACCTCTTCCCCGACCCCGAGGCGACCGGCTCGGGGCGGTACAATTACGAGGTGGGCCGTCGGCTCGTCGACCGCGGTCACCGCGTCTCCGTCGTCACGAGGCGCCGCGGCGACGCGCCCCGACGGGAGACCGTCGCCGGGATGGACGTCTACCGATACGGGGCGTCGATCCCGCGGCTCCCGGCCACGCTCAGAGAGATCCGTCGGCACGTCGAGGCCGCCGAGGCCGAAGCGCCGGTCGACGCCGTGGGCTTTCACGGCGCGTTGAGCTCCCTCGGCGTCGACCGCGCCGTCTCCCCCGCGGTCCCGCGGACGTACACGGTTCACGGGCTCTGGGGCGTGGAGTACGACATCCGAGCCTCCGGCGGCGCGCTCGCGGCCCCGTGGCACCGACTCAACCGGTGGCTCCGCCACCGCGTCGAGGCGCGCACCGTCTCGCACAGCGATCGGGTCCTCGTCTTGAGCGAGTACATGCGCGACCGGGTCGACCGCCACCACGACGCGACGCCGCCGTGTACGGTCATTCCCGGCGGCGCCGACACGGCGCGGTTCGCCCCGAGCGCGGCGACGGCGGACCGGTTCCCGACCTCGGGGCCGAACTTCCTGACGGTCCGGCGGCTGACGCCCCGGATGGGGATCGAGACGCTGCTCGACGCGTTCGCGGCCGTCGTCGAGGACGCGCCGGACGCGCACCTCTACGTCGGCGGCGACGGCCACCTCCGGGAGTCGCTCGTCGCCCGCGCCGAGCGGCTCGGCGTCGCGTCTTCGGTGACGTTCCTCGGCTACGTCCCCGAGGACGACCTGCCGGCGACGTACGCCAGCGCGGACGTGTTCGTCCTCCCGACGCTGGAGCTGGAGGGGTTCGGGCTCGCGACGCTCGAAGCGCTGGCCGCGGGGACGCCGGTCGTCGGGACCCGCGCCGGCGCGACTCCGGAGATCCTCGGCGACCTCGACGGCGACTCGGCGATCCCCGAGTCGCTCCTCGTCCCGCCGGGCGACGCCGACGCGCTCGCGACGCGGCTGTCGGCGTGGGGGCGGCTGTCGCCCGCCGAGCGCGCGGCGGCCGGCGACGCGTGTCGCGCGTACGTCGAGCGGGCCGGCTACACGTGGGAGGCGGTCACCGACCGCGTGGCGGCGCTGTTCGAGCGGCTCGCCGCGGACGAAACGTGAACAGTTATCCTCGCGGCGGCCGGAGTCGGGGTGTGCGGCTGGACGACGCGCTCCGCGAGTCGAGGGCCTATCGCGCCCTCCGGACGCTCCGTCGGTGGGCCGACGACAGCGTCGTGTGCTCCGCCGTCGTCGACGAGCGCGTGCTGAAGGGACTCGTGGCCGTGTTCGTGGTCGGGAGCGTCCTCTCAGTGCTCGCCTCGAACCTCGGTGCGGGAGTCAAGTTCCTGAGCTTCCTGCTCGTGTTCGCCGTCCTCGGGGGGGCGACGGCCCGCCGCCTCGATCCGGGCGGCGAGTGAACGCGAGGGGGATCGGGAGATGGATCGAGAGAGCGACCGGTACCACCCTTCGAGCGCGGGCGCGGCGAACACGCAGAGCAGGAACACGAAGACCGACCGGTGGCGCACCGTCGTCCCGAAGTTCGCGTCGACGAGGCCGTAGCCGACGACGCCGGCGAGGTAGAAGGCGCCGACCGCGACCGCGACCACCTCTCGCGCCTCTGTCTCCCGCAGCGAGCCGACCGCGGCGACGGAGACGACGACGAGCGCCGGCAGCGAGGCGATCGCGAGCGCGTCGAACGCCGAGCCGACGTGCAGCGGAAACGGCGCGAACTGGAAGTAGACGGCGCGTATCGGGGCCGCGAGCAGCACGTCGAGCCACGAGTCGTAGGCCATCCCTTCGAGGTAGGCGGCGCCTCCAGTCGCTCGGTACTGCAGGCGGCGATTGAGCGCGTCCACCGGGAGCACCGCCGCGAACAGGGCCAGTCCGACGACGCCGCTCGGAACCGCCGCCGGTACCAGCGCGCGGAGGCCGACCTCGCCGTCCGTGAGCCGGCTCGCGGCCAGGGCGCTCCCGCCGGCGACGGCGGCGATCACGGCGAGCAGCGCCAGCTCCTCGCGCAGGAGGAACACGGCGGCCCAGAGCGGCACCGCGGTCACGGCGGTCCAGTAGTCGCGCTCGTCCAGCGCCCGGACGACGAGCGCGAGCAGGACCGTCGCGAGCAGCGTCGACAGCGCGTCTCGCATGGGGAGCGAGGCGAACAGGAAGGGGAGCGGGAAGAACAACAGCGCGAGGACGAGCCCGTCCGTCCGGTCGATATCGGGGTAGAGCCGCCGCGCGATCGCCGCTGCCGGCAGCGGTGTCAGGACGGCGAACAGCCCGTTGAGCACCGAGACGACGGTCGTGTCGGCGTCGAAGATGACGTACGCGAGCGCCTGGAACGTCGCGAACGCGTCCACGGACGAGAACGGGTCGGTCGGGCTCCCGGCGACCACGCGGAGCGCGTTGGCGTGAAACAGCGCGATGTCCCACTCGTACGGCAGCGCCGGGAGGACGACGACCGAAAACAGCAGATGGCCGGCGAGCGCGACCCCCCCGGCGTACCGGTACACCGCGGGGTACGGGCGCGAGAGGAGCGCGAACGCGACGCCGACCGCGAGGATCGCCAGGAGCATCGCTCGGGCCGGAGTTACGCGCCTCGGATCATATACCTGCAGGTTCGGCCTCGTCCAGCACCTCGCGGTACACCGCCTCGGTCTCGCGGAGGAGCCGGTCGCTCGTGAACTCGCGGCGCACGCGCCGGATCGCGCTCTCGGAGAACCGCTCGTAGCGGTCGGGGTCGTCGAGAACTCCCTCGACGGCGGCCGCCAGCGCCTCCGGATCGCCGGGCGGGACCGTGCGCCCGGTCTCCCCGTCGACGCTGACGTACGGCACTCCGGTCGGAAGGTCGGTGTTGACGACGGGAAGCCCCCGCTGCATCGCTTCGAGCTGTACGATCCCGAACGACTCGTTCGCGCCGACGGACGGGAGCACGAACACGTCGGCCTCGCGGTAGAGCCGGTCGAGGCGCGCATCGGAGACGAACCCCTCGAAGGTCACGCGGTCCGTCAGCTCCCGCCTCGCCGCCTCCCGCTCCAGCGCGTCGCGCTCGGGGCCGGTGCCGACGACCGACAGCGATCCGTCGACGCGCTCCATCGCGGCGAGGAGCGTCGAAACGCCCTTGAACGGAACGAGCCGGCCGACGAACAGGACCCGCCGACCCCCGGGTCGACGCGGCGCGGCGGCTGTCTCGTCGGCATCGATCCCGAGCGGAATCACGGTAGTCTTGTCGGCGAAGGGGGCGACCGTCTCGCACTCGTCGCGCATGTTGGGCGACGTGACGAGCAGCCGGTCCGCGCCTCGCAGGAAGCGGTCGAGCACCGGACGGTACGGGTAGACGACCGGCCCCTTCCCGATGATGTCGTCGTGGAACGTCACCACCGTCGGGGCGTCGACGCGGGCCAGCAGGTGACTCACCGGTCCGACCGGAAACGGGAGGTGGTAGTGGACGAGGTCGGCCCACTCCGCCTGCCGCCGGAGCCGGACCGGGAAGGAGGGCGCGAGTGGGGTGGACTTGACGTTCCCGAGGTTCCCGGCTCGCACGACCGGAACCCCGTCCACCGAGTCGACGCCCCCCAGTCCGCGTTCGGTCGCCGTCAGAACCCGGAACGAGACGCCCTCGATCCCCGACACCAGCTGTTCGACGACGGTCTCGATCCCCCCCGTCACCGGGTGGTAGTGTTTGCTCACCTGGAGCACGCGGATCGGTCTGTCGTCGGGGGCGGCAGTCATCGCTTCGCTCACGACTCTGCGATCCACACGCTTTATCTTTAGGCTATCCAAAAAGCCGCCCGTGTCAGCCGATCAGTCGCTCTCGGCCGCCGTTTCTCCTCCATGAGCTACGCGCGAGCGCTGCTCGTGCGGTGGTCGACGCGTGACCGGCTCGCGGTGCTCGTGATCGCCGTGACCGCCGCGTTCCTCGTCGGTGCCGTCGTCGTTCTGCTCGGTGTGTCCGGGCAGACGACGGCGATGGCGGGCGACCACGGCGCGGACGCCGCCGTCAGCCTCGGTCCGCCGGCGACCCCGGCCGACGACGCGGTCGCGTTCCCACTCGCCGAGGCGACGGTCGACGGCGAGCGTCGGACGGTCGTCGGCGTCCCGCCCGACAACGGGTTCGGGATTCCGCCGCCGCCCGGGGTCGCCGGGGCGGGCTCCGGCGGGACGGTCACCGTCGTCGGCGACCGCGCGTCGGTGACGCGGACGGCGGTCGCCCGGTCGGGCGACGCTCCGTTTCCGGAGCCGTGGCTCGTGACCGATGCGGCGACGGCGACCGAGATCGGAGCCGACCGGGGTCTCGCGCTCCGGCACACCGCGGATCCGGTGCCCGAGAGGGGGGCGCCGCTGTCGGGCGTGCTCGCCTTCTTCCTCGTCGGGACGCGGCAGATGCTCGCCGTGTTCGGCGTCGTCTCCGTCGGCGTCGCGGCCCTCGTCGGCGTCGTCGCGTTCAGCGTGACGCGGATGACCGTCCGAGAGCGACGTGGGACGCTCGCCGTGTTGCGCGCGACGGGGGCGTCCGCTCGGCGCGTCGGCGCGCTCGTCGCCGCCCGCGCCGGGCTGCTCACGCTCTGCGGGGCGGCCATCGGCTACGCGGTCGGGGTGATCGTCCCGAACGCGGCCGCGACGGCGGGCGTCGCGCTCGGGTTCCCGGTCGGCCTGCCGCTCGAACTCACCGGCCGGGCGACCGCGCTCGTGGCGGCGGTGCTCTGCGGGCTCGTCTGCGTCGGCGTCCTCGCGGGGGCGCTCGCCGCGCGCTCGGTCGTCAGCGGCGCGCCGCTGGACGCGGGCGAGGAGACGGCCGAGCGGTCGCGGGTCCCCGCCCTCCCGTTCCGCGCCGACGGCTCGGACCACCTCCCCGAGGGACCGAAGTTCCTCTCCGCAGGCGCCGTGGTCCCGACGGTCTCGACGCTCACGGTGTTCGTCGCGTTCGTCCTCGTCGTCGCCGCGCTCGGCGGGGTGCTCGGGGGGCTCGGCGCCGGCGGGGGCGGCGGCATGGTCGTCGAGCCCGGGTCGGTCCACCCCGTCGACAGCCGCGTCCCGACGGCCTACGCCTCGGCGTTCCGCCAGCGCGGCGTCGCCGCGAGCCCGGAGATCCTGCTGTTCCTCGCCCACGACGGCCGGGCGTTCCCCGCTCGCGGCGTTGACTTCGACGCCTACCGCTCGGTGTCGGACGCCCGAGTCGTCGCCGGCTCGCCGCCGAACGCGACCGACGAGGCGCTCGTCGGGGCCGGGCTCGCCGACACGCTCGACCTCGCCCCCGGCGACGAGCTCGCGCTCGGCGGCAGCACGACGCGGGCGGTCGGCACCGTCGAGATCGTCGGCGTCGTCGCAGCCGGCGGCGCGGCCGACGACCACCTGCTCGTCTCGCTCCCTCTCGCGCGCCACTTGGAGGGCGTTCCGGACGGCGCAGCGAACCTCGTCCGGTACCGCGAGGGCGGCGAGGCGACGACCGACGAGACGATCGCCACGCTCGGGATCAGCGCGCAGCGACGGGTCGCCGTCGGCGAGAACGTCACCGTCACCGTCCGGCTCCGCAACGTCGGCGCCGAGCGAACCGCGCGGACGCTCCGGGCGTCCTTCGGCGATCAGGTGCGTCGCGAGCGGGTGACCCTCGGCGGCGGCGAGGAACGGACCGTCGCGCTCTCGTTCCCCGCTCGCGAGGCCGGCACGCGAACCGTCTCGGTCGGCGACCGCCGGTGGTCCGTGCGGGTCCTCTCGCCCGAGACGCTGGTGTTGGCGCCGCTCCCCGACCGCGGACCGACCGACGCGACGCTCCGCGTCGGCGTCGGCACCGTCGCCGGCGACCGCGTCGACGGCGCGACCGTCTCGGTCGGCGACCGAACCGCCCGAACGGACGCGAACGGCAGCGCCCGCGTGCGGCTCCCGTCGGACCCGGGTCGGCACACCGTCGCGGTGACGGCCGGCGAGCGCTCGGCTTACCGCGACATAACGGTCGGAAGGGACGCCGCGCGGTCGCCGGCGACCCGACTCGCGCTCCCCGACGAGACCGGGGTGTTCACCGCACCGACGGCCGGACTCCGGGTGCGGAACCCGTGGGAGCGGTCTCTCGGTCCGGCGGCGACGCTCTCGGGACCGGGCGTCGACCGGACGCGAACGCTCCGCCTCGCACCCGGCGAGGAGGAGCGGCTGGAGGCGACCCTCGCCCGTCGCCCGCCGGGGACGTACCGCGTTCGCGGGGGCGCCGGCGACGCGAGCGCGACCGGGGAGTACCGCGTGGTCGGCGACGACCGACTGGCCGGCGCCGTCGCTGCCAGCGGCCGCGACGCGGGCGGCGCCGGCGCCGGCGGGCTGGTCTCGCGGGCCTTCGGGAACGTCGCGCTCGTGCTCGCGACGCTCGTGGGGCTCGGCGCGGTGATGACGATCGGGAGCACCGTCGCGGCGTTCGCGGACGCCGTTCAGGCGCGCCGCCGCGACATCGGGACTCACCGCGCGCTCGGCGCCGCGCCCGGTCGAATCGCGCGGCGGGTCCTCGCCGACGCGGCGCGGATCGGCCTGCCGGCCGCGGTCGCGAGCCTCGCGCTCGCCGGCGTCGCGCTGGCGGCGCTGTCCCGCGCCGGGCTGCTCACCGTCTTCGGCGTCCGACTCGCCCCGAGCGTTCCGCTCTGGCTCGCGCCGCCGCTCGCCGTCGGCACGCTGGTCATCTCGCTCGCGAGCGCCGGGATCGTGGCGTGGCGGTACTGCGCGGTCGACCCGTCGGCGCTGTTCGGAGGTGACCCGTGAGCCGTCGCGACCCGTCGCTTTTCGCGGCCGTCTTCGCCGTCGGCGTCGCGGCCCGACTGAGCCCGCTGGGTCGCTCCCCGCTCCCGTACAACACCGACGGGTTCGTCTTCGCCAGCGGCGCGGAGCGCGTCCTCGCGGCGGACGCCGTCGCGCTCACCGGCCCCGCCGCGCCCGCCGCCGACCAGTACCTGTTCGTGACGCTCGCGGCGGTCGTGAGCGAGCTCACCGGCGTCGCCCCGCTGTACGTGCTCCAGGGGCTCGTCGCCTGCCTCGGGGTCGTCCCGGCGCTCGTGGCCGTCGCGTACGTCCGTGCGATCCTGGCCGACCTCCCGCGACCGCACCGGCGCGGTGCCGCCGCCTTCGTCGGCGTCGGGCTCGCGCTCGACGGACCGTACCTGTTCCGAACGATGTCGGTCAACGGGGAGGTCCTCGGGCTCGCGGTGCTGTTCCCGTTCGCGCTGGCGCTCCACCGGGCGCTTCGAACCGAGCGCCCCGCGTGGGTCGCGGCGACAGTCGCGCTCGCCGCGACGTTGCCGTTCGTCCACAACCTGACCGCGCTGATCGCGGGACTGATCGCCACGGTGCTCGTCGCGCTCTCGCTCGCGCGGCGACCGTCCGCCCGTCGCGCCGCGGCGGGAGCCGCCGGAGTGGCCGGCTTCTGGGCGTTCACCGTCGGCTACTACGAGCTGGTGGCGCTGCCGAAGGCGGGCGCGGTCTCCGCGGCGCTCGGGCTGTTCCTCGCGTGGGTCGTCGCCGCCGTCGCGCTGGCGCGCTGGCTCGACACTGCGACGCCGACCGTGCAGCGGGCGGTCCCGCTCGTCGCCTTCGCCGCCGGCGCGGGCGTGTTCGCCCTCAACGCGGTCGCGCCGGTGTTCCCCGGGACGGCGACCACGTCGCCGAGGCTGCTGGCGCTCGCCGGGCCGCTCCTCTGTCTCCTCGGTGTCGCCGCGGTCGGACTCCCGCGGCTCGCGACCCGGCGCGGGCTGGCCGTCTTCGCGGCCGTTTTCGGGCCCCTCGCGGCCGTCGGTTTCGCGTTCACGGGCGGGAGCACGCCGTTGTATCAGGACCTGGCGTTGCGCGCGTCCACGTTCCTCCACCCCGGCGCGCTCGTCGCGGTCGCGGCCGCGCTCGCGGCGCTCCGTCGCCGCCGTCCGGCTCTCGGGCGGGTCGCGGTGTGTTTCGCCGTCGCTGCGCTCGTCGCCTCGGCGGTGCTCCCGTTCGCCGGGCTCGGAACAATCCCGTTCGAGCCGGTCACCGAGCCGGCGGAGCTCGACGCCGTGACCGCGGCCGACGACCGCGCTCCGGACGGCTGGGCCACCGACGCCCACCTGGCGCTCGCCGCCGACAACTACCGGTCGAGCGGCGCGACCGCAGCGCCGGTGGCCGCCTGGCTCCGCGGCGACACCGGTCCGCCGGACTGTCCGACGCTCGCTCGCGAGTCGTGGACGACGGTCGGCGCGCCGACGGCGGTGGAACCGCACCGCATATCACGGCCGGCGTACGAGGAGTGGCTGATGAACGGCAGCGTCCTCTACGCCAGCGGCGGGGCCGACGGCCTCGCGCTCCGGTGGGCGGACGGCGCCTGCTCCGGCGGGGTGCGGCCGTGAGCGACCCCGTCGTCGCGGCCCGCGACGTGACGCTCACCCGCGGTGACCGGGCGGTCCTCGACGGGCTCTCCTTCGAGGTGCCGGCGGACGCCCGGCTGTTGGTCCGGGGGGAAAGCGGGGCCGGAAAGTCCTCGCTGTTCGAGGTGCTCGGACTGCTCGCGACGCCCGACGGCGGTCGCGTCGAGGTCCACGGCGAGGACGCTGCCCGGCTCCCCGAGCGCGAGCGGGCGGCGCTCCGGCGGGACCACTTCGGCTTCGTGTTTCAGGACTTTCGGCTCATCGACGACCTCAGCGCCTACGAGAACGCTCGCGTCCCGCAAGAACACGCGGGCGAGACCGACGAGGCGTGGCTCGACACGCTGTTCGAGCGACTCGGGATCGAACCGCTCGCGGACCGTCGCCCGCCGACGCTCTCCGGCGGCGAGCGCCAGCGCGTCGCCATCGCGCGAGCGCTCGCGAACCGACCGAGCGTCATCCTCGCCGACGAGCCGACCGGGCAGCTGGACCCGTCGACGACCGACGACGTGCTGGCGACGCTGGCGTCCGTCCACGAGGAATTCACGCGCGCGCTCGTCGTCGTGAGCCACGACCCGCGGATCGCCGGCCGGTTCGACGACGTTCACGTGCTTTCCGACGGTCGGATCCGCCCGGAGTGACCCGGAAACGGGAGAACGACAACGCCTTTGACGACGCGCCGATAGCCGCGGACGTGAACCGCCCGAACCGGTCGCCGCTGGCCGCGCTCCGCCGCTCCCCCGACATCGCGACGGCGCTCGCGGTGGCGATCGCGGCGGACGCGTTCGCGCTCGCGCCGGTGGTCCGGGACACGTCGCCGCGCGTCGTCTTCGGCTTTCTGCTCGTTCTCTGGGCACCCGGATACGCCGTGATAGCCGCCCTGTTCCCCCCCGCCGCCGAGGAGGGCGACGCGTCGCTCGACGGGTTCGAACGCGCCGCGCTCTCGATAGCCGCGAGCGCGCTCGTCGCCGGGGCGTCCGGCGTCGCGCTGTCGGTGCTGTCGGTCGGCGTTCGACCGGCCCCCCTCGCACTCGCGTTGACCGCGGTCACGGTCGGGGCGTCGGCCGTCGCCCTCGCCCGCCGGATGAGGCCCGGAACGCCCCGGGTCGAGGTCCCGACTCCCGGCGTTTCGGTCGACGACCGGCTCACGGTCGCCTTCGTCGCCCTCGCCGTCGCTGCCGTCGCAGTCGCCGGGTTCGCCGTCGCCTCCCCGCCGGAACCGTACGCGACGCTGTCGATCGCGAGCGCCGACGGCTCGGCGCTCACCGACGACGCGCGGACGATCGCGCCGGGCGAGAGCGTCGACCTGGCGGTCGCGGTCCGGAACCGCGAGCGCGAGGCGGTCACTTACACGGTCGTCGTCGTGGCCCGCCCCGCCGGCGCCGCCGATCCCCCCGACGCGTCGGCCGGCGGGAGCGGCGGCACCGCGGACCCGACCGAACTGCACCGCTTTTCGCGGATCGTCGCGCCCGGCGAGACGTGGCGGCGCCCGCACTCCGCGTCGCCCCCGTTCCCCGACGACCGGACGCGCGTCGAATACCTGCTCTACCGGGACGCCCCTCCGGACGCTCCGACGATCGCGAACGCCGACGAGTCGGTTCACGTCTGGTTCACCGCGACCGACGCCTGACGCTCCCCCGCGCCGGACGCCGGGGTCCATCGCCTCGACGCGAGAGAGCGCCGCGAGGACGGCCGATCGGCGAGCGTGCCGAGTCACCCGCTCGGACGTTTTATACTTGGTTTCGTATCTGAGTCTAAAACCTCGGCTCGAACTCGCGGTCGGACCTGCGTACTCGCCTTCCGTCGAACGCGGATATATCGACGTATGTTTGGATTTTGGCACACCAAAAACACATTCCGATTCTTTTGGTCCACCTAATTGCGAGGTTTTATGACATTTCCGCCTGATCGCTGAACTGTATGAGCGCCCAAGGACTCGAACGACAGACGCGGCACTACCTGAGCAACAACGTTCCGCAGATACAGGAGCACGGCGGCCACTTCGAGATCGAGGACGTGAACGAGGAGACGGGGGAGGTCACCGTCGCCATCGGCGGCGCCTGCTCCGGGTGCGGCATCGCGCCGATGACGATGAAGGCGATCCGACGGCGCCTCGCCGACGAGCTCGACGGGGTCTCGGAGGTGACCGTCCGGCGAGCCGGTGGCCCGCGGGCGGCGGTCATGCCCGACAAGACCTCCGAGATGGAGGAGATGGAGGAGTACACCGACTACTCACCCCCGTTCTGACGACCGCGCCGGGCGCCCTCGACCGATTATTTTGCTCATCTGCCACGATCGATCGAGCTGCGACCGCGGCGGATCGAGTCCGATGACCGACGCTCACCGGCGGAGATCGCGGCTCACTCCCGGCGCAGTCACCCTGAACAGCGCTTCGACTCCCTTCGAACGTTCCCTACCCGACTCCCTTCGAACGTCCCCTACCCGAAACCTCTTACGCGCGAGACGCCTTATTACGCACAATGACAGACACCGTCGACGACGTCGAGCTGCCCTACGACGAGGGATCGGCGTCGAGACAGGAGAAGATCGAGTCGCTCCAAGAGCGGCTCGACGTGCTCGAGTCACAGAACGAGGAGATGCGTGACAAGCTCCTCGACGCGAACGCCGAGAACAACAAGTACCAGCAGAAGCTCGAACGGCTCACCCACGAGAACAAGAAGCTGAAGCAGTCCCCGCTGTTCGTGGCGACGGTCCAGGAGGTTACGCCCGACGGCGCCGTCATCAAACAGCACGGGAACAACCAGGAGGCGCTCACCGAGATCACCGCCGAGATGCGGGAGAAGCTCAACCCGGACGACCGGGTCGCGGTGAACAACTCGCTGTCCGTCGTCAAGAAGCTGGAGAAGGAGACGGACGTGCGCGCCCGCGTGATGCAGGTCGAGCACTCCCCCGACGTCACCTACGCCGACATCGGCGGGCTGGAAGACCAGATGCAGGAGGTCCGCGAGACCGTCGAGATGCCCCTTGAACACCCCGACATGTTCGAGGACGTGGGCATCACCCCGCCGAGCGGCGTCCTGCTGTACGGCCCGCCGGGCACGGGGAAGACGATGCTGGCGAAGGCGGTCGCCAACGAGACGGACGCCACCTTCATCAAGATGGCCGGCTCCGAGCTCGTCCACAAGTTCATCGGCGAGGGCGCGAAGCTCGTCCGCGACCTGTTCGAGGTCGCGCGCGAGAACCAGCCCGCCGTCCTCTTCATCGACGAGATCGACGCGATCGCCTCGAAGCGGACGGACTCGAAGACCTCGGGGGACGCCGAGGTCCAGCGGACGATGATGCAGCTGCTCTCGGAGATGGACGGCTTCGACGAGCGCGGCGAGGTCCGGATCATCGCCGCCACCAACCGCTTTGACATGCTCGACCCCGCCATCCTCCGGCCGGGCCGCTTCGACCGGCTCATCGAGGTGCCCAAGCCGAACACCGAGGGCCGCGAGATCATCTTCCAGATCCACACCCGGAAGATGAACCTCGCGAGCGACATCGACTTCACCGAGCTCGCCGAGATGACGCCGGACGCCTCGGGCGCCGACATCAAGGCCATCTGCACGGAGGCCGGGATGTTCGCGATCCGCGACGACCGCACCGAAGTCACCCTCGACGACTTCCTCGGGGCCCACGAGAAGCTCCAGAAGGACGACGAGACCGGCGCCGACGACTCGCTGGCGTTCGCCTGATTCGGCTCGCCACCGCCGGTTTTTCTTCCGTTTTTCCGATCGCGTCGCCAGTCGCTACAGCGCTCGCAGAGCCGCGTACGGTACGAGGAAGAAGAGCACGAATATCAACCCGGTCGCGATCGCGTAGCCGACGCCGACGCCGGCGAGCGCGCGCCAGCCGTCGTCGGTGGGGAGATCGCCAAGCGAGAAGTCGGTGTTCATACCCGTTGCTTCGCCGCCGTCGACTTAACTCTCGGTGGCCGACCCGCCCCGCCGCGCTCCTTCTCGTCCGCCGGCCGCTCGCCGCTCACACGTCGCCCGCCATCGCGCGGAACAGGTCGTCGGCGAGCCGATCGCGGTCGACGGTCTCCGGTCCCTCGTCGCCGGTCGGGTCGATCGTGGGCGCGATCGTCCCGCCGCCCATCCGCGAGTGGCCGCCGCCGTTGCCGTTCTCGCGGCGGGACAGGACGGCGTCGATGGCGTTCCCCATGTGAACGCGGTCGTCTCGTGACCGGCCGGAGAGGTGGATCGTCCCGTCGCGCTCGCCGATAACGACGACGGCGCTTACCCCCTCCAGCTGGATCAGCTCGTCGGCCGCCTGCGGGATCGCGTCGACGTTGTTCACGCCGCCCACGTCGGCGACCGCGAACGACCCCTCGACCCGGCGTCCCGCGATCGCCCGCGCCTTCACCTCCAGCACCTCGGCGTCGACCGCCGGGTTGGCGATCCGATCGAGCCGGTCCTGGTCGACGCCGGGGTACACGTACGCCGCCGCCGCGAAGTCGGGCTCGCTCGCGCCGACCGTGAGATGTTTGGTGTCGGTGAGGATCCCGTACAGGAGCCCGGTCGCCGTTGGGGTCGGCAGCGTGAGGTCGCTGTCCGTCTCGCTCGCGTGCTTGTCCGGCGGCACCGGCGTCGCGTCGTTCTGCTGGAAGTACTCCGCGACGACCGAGGCCGTCGCGCCGTAGTCGGTCCGCACGTCGGTGAACGCCTCGCCGGCGCCGTCGCCGGGGTGATGGTCGACGACGGCGAGCGGGAGCACGCCGTCGGCGCCGGCGAATCCGCGCGGCTCGTTGTGATCGACCAGCACGACCGACTCGGCGGCCAGGTCGCTCACGTGCTCGATCGGCTCCAAGTCCAGATCGAGCACCGTGCGGAACGCTCGGTTCTCTTGGTGGCGGATCTGGCCGGGATACTGCACCGTCGCGTCGACGCCGAGCTGTTCCGCGAGCGACGCGACACCGAGCGCCGCCGACATCGCGTCAGGGTCCGGATTCGGATGCATCAACACCGCGATCTCGTCGCGGTCGGCCAGCAGTCGACGGAACCTGATGCCGGGCGTCCTGCGAGCGCGGAACAGGACGTACCCTCCGACGGCGACGACGAGCGCGACGATCGCGGCCACGACGACGAGCTCCGGAGCCTCTCGCGCCATCGCCTCCGCCTGCGAGAGTCGGTCGCCGGCCGCGCTCAGGGACCACATACGTGCCGGTCGACTCGCTCCCGATACATCAAGGTTCGTTACCGTTTCGACCAGCCGACGACGCGATAGCCGAAATTCGACCGATCGCGCCTGCCTGCGGGCTCACTCGCTCGCCGCTCGGAACGCCCGCACTGCGTCGCGATACCCCTCTCGGAAGGTCGGGTAGGCGAATTCGTAGCCGAGCGCCCGCAGGCGGTCGTTCGAGCAGCGCTTGCTCGTCCGGATCCGCCGCTCGGCCGCCGCGGAGAGGCCGTCCTCCGCGATGCGCTCTTCCTTCGACCGCTTCTCCGGCCGCGACACGCCGCACGCGTCGGCCAGCCAGTCGGCGAACGCGTGTTTGTCCGCCGGCTCGTCGTCGACGACGAGAACGACGTCGCCGCGGGCGCGGTCGGCTTCGAGGAGGTACCGGACCGCTCCGGCGGCGTCGTCGCGGTGGACCATGTTGAGGTAGCCGGCCGTGACCGGGCCGTCGACGTAGCGTTCGAGCCGGTAGCGATCGGGTCCGTACAGCCCCGCAAAGCGCGCGACCGTCCCGTCGACCCCGAACTCCGCCGCCGTCTCCAGCGCGGTCCGCTCCGCCTCGGCGAGGACGCGGGTCTTCTCGGTCGTGGGCTCGATCGGGGTCTCCTCGTCGACCCACGCGCCGTCGTGGTCGCCGTACACGCCCGTCGACGACGTGTAGACCAGCCTGTCCGGGGTCGCCGCCCGCGACCCGTACGCCTCGATCACGTTCCGCAGACCGTCGACGTACACCTCGCGGGCGGCCGCGGCGCCGCGACCGCCGGAGCTGGCAGCGAACACGATCGCGTCTGCGTCGGGGAGCGCGTCGAGCGATTCCGGGTCGGTCGCGTCCGCGCGGACGGCGTCCACTTCGGCCTCGCCGCCCGCGTTTCCGTCGCCGTCCACTTCGTCCCCCATCGACTCGATCGCGCCCAATCCGGCGTCGGACCGCCGGACGCCCGTCACGGAGTGGCCGCGCTCGGCCAGCTGTCGAGCAAGCTCGAGGCCGACGTAGCCGCAGCCGACCACGACGACCCTCATGGCTTCCGCCGCTCGATGACCGCCATGATCTCCGCGAGCTGGCCCAGCGTCATCGGGGCGCGTCCCTCCAGCGCCTGCTGGACCTCCTGTCCCGTGAGGTCCGCGTCGATCGCGGCGGCGATCGAATCGACGTCGAGCACCGCCGTCGCCATCCCCATCAGCAGGTGGTCGCGGACCTCGGCGACGACCGCGTCGCCGTCGCGGTCGGCCGATACGGCGACTATCGCGGCCCCGTCTTCGAGTCGGAGCCCCGAGACGTTGCCGTCGATAACGGCGTCGATGGCGGCTCCGTCGATCCCCGCCTCCTCGGCGATCCGATCGTGACCGACCTCGGCGGCCGCCTCGTTCACCAGCGCTTCGAACGCCGCCAGCAGCGTCGCCGCGGTCACCTCGTCCGCGTCGCTTTCGGCTCCCGTCGTGCCGTTGACGACGACCTCGTGAAACATGGTCGCCCTCGGTCGCGGCGTCTCAAAACGGCTGCGGTCGGGTCACGGGTTCGTACACTTCCCCTCCCCCTCTCTCGTCGCTCGCGGGCGACTCCCCGATCGCGCCGGGGCACGGCCATCCCTCGGACCGTTCGTCGCGGACTCCGTCTACGTCGCCGACGCCGGGCGGGCCGGCCGGAACCGCGACGGCAACCACCGTCTCCGTCTCGAACGCGACCGGCTCCGTCTCGCCCAACTGCACCGTCTCGCCGCCGACGTCGACTGTCACGTCGCCCTCGCTCCGGACGTACGCGAAGCGCTCTCCGGGCGTCCCAACGTCGGCGCGCAGCGCGAATCGCGGATACTCTCCCCGGACTTGGACGCGCCACGCGTTCACGGTCGTCACCCAGTATCCGGGTACGGGTGCGACCGGGAGCCCCGCGCCGACGGTGCGGGCGGGCTTCAGCGACCACTTCTCGCCCAGCTCCTCTGCCGCCTTCTCGCTGGCCTTCTCGGCGGCCGCTCCGCCCGCCCGCGTCGCTTCCCTCTCGATCGCCTTCTCCATCCGGTCTCTGAGTAGCACCCGCGCGCCGCTCGTCGTCTCGTCGACGAACCGGGTCGGGACCCGAACCGCGTCCCTCCCCGTGGCGGTCCTGGTCGCGACGCGCAGGTTCGCGCCGAGCGCCTCCTCGGCCGCCCGCGACAGCGATCCGACGCTCGCGGCCTCGGCGGCGACTCGATCCGGATAGGAGCCGTTCCCGACGGCGACCGCACGTTCGCCCGTCGAGCCGTAGTTCGCGGCGGCCGCGTCGAGCGCATTGCGCCGCTCGTCGCGAGAGAGGGACGTCCGCACGCGGAGCGTCGCTCCGAGCGCTTCGTCCACCCCGTCGAGCGACTCGTCTATCTGCCGGGCGAGCGCGTCCCGATCCGCCCGCAGGTCGGGGTCGTCGCCCGACGCAAGCGCCTCGTTCGCCAACAGGAGCGATCGCCCGGCCGTCCCGACCCGAACCGTGTCCTGGGTGCCGAGGATCCGGTCCACGATACCGCTCGACACCTCTGCGTACGGTACGGTGACGTAGTTCACGTTGCGGACCGCGAGGGGTCGCGTCGTCGTCCCGTTCACGCCGTCGACGGTCTCTCCGTCGACGGTCGTCCGCGGGAGATATCCCGGCGAGCCGCTCGGCGCGAACGTCACCTCTCCACCCGGGCCGCCCTTGCCGACCGCGTACGTCCCGGGGTCGCGGGCGGCCTCGCGGCTGGCGAGCGCGTCGCCCACGTCGGGGCCGTCGAACGCGCCGTTCACGCGGTCGAGGAACCCGTTCGTCGCGCGTTCGCGGTCGTCCGCGGCGGCCTCCAGCTCGTCGATCACGGCGTCGAGGTACGCGGCGCGGGCGGCGGTCCCGGCCCGATCGACGGCGCCGTCGTACGTCGCCGGCGCGGCGATGAGTTCCGAACGCCGATTGCGGAGCGCGTCCGATAGGTCGGCGTACGGTTCCGCCTCACCGACCGCCGCGTCCTCCATCGACGCCTCGGTCTCGATGCCGCGCACCTCGCTCGCGAGCGCGGCCACCTCGGCCGCGACGGCGTCCCGATCGGCCGCCGAACGAGATCCGACGACGACGGTCGACTCGGTCACCGCTCCGTCGCTGACCGCGTCCTCGACGATCCGATCGACGCCGTTCTCGGCACCGACTTCAAGATCGGTTCGGGCGGCGGACGGCGCGTCGCGCAGATCCGGACCGTCGGTCGCGTCGCCAGCACCGAACGTCGCGGTGGCCCGGTCGGGTGCTCCGCCGGTCGGAGCGTACTCGCCCGATACCGACACCCGTACTCGGTAGCGGTCGGTCACCGCGTCACGCGTGGTCACCCGATGAACCTGCTCGTCGACGACGCTCCCGTTCGGGCCGCGCTCGACCGTTACTCGTTCCCACTCCGCGATCGCGACGCGCTCGACGGTCGCCTCGCGGGTCGCGAGGCCGAACGAGACGCGCTCACCGGGGTCGACCGTCCCAGACGGGACGCCTTCCGGAACGCCGTCCCCCGAGACGACCGGGGACCGTTCCGCCCGACGCAGATCGACGCGCTCCCAGCCGCTGGTTGTCGCGAACCCCGAGGGCTTCGGCGGTGTCGGACGCCCGCCGTCGATCAGTTGTGTCGTCGAGGTCTCCATGCTCGCTTCGACCCGATACGCGTTCCCGATGATCGCGTCCAGATCGTCGTAGACGCGCGTCGCCCCCTCGTCGGCCGCACGACCGATCGGGACCGAAGTCCGCTCGTCAGTCCGGTCTCTTCCAGGCTCGAACGCGGCGTCCTCACTCGGCTGACCGCTCGGACCGTCGCTCGCTCCCGGACTGTCTCCCTCACTAGGGCCGTCGTTTTTCTCCGGCGTCGGTGCGTCGAGAACGGCCTCGGTCCACGATCCCTCATCGACGCCGGTCGGCTTGAGCAGGTCGGTAACGCCGGTTCGCGCCGTCGCGCGCGCCACTCCTCCGCGCGCGTTCGGATCGCTCGCGCCGAACACGTCGCGTTGCGTCCGGACGATCCCCGCGTTCGTCGACAGCTCCACGTGGCGGTTCGCGAGCACGTTCTCGACCGGCGCACCAGCGTACTGGCCGTACCCACGCGCCCACGTCATCGGGTAGAGGCTCGCGGTGAGCTGGCGACCCAACCCCGGTCCCTCGACGGGGCCCCGGTTGAGTCGCTTCTCGAACCGCTCCGTCCGTTCGTGCGCTGTGAGCGTCGGGACTGCCACCACGACGGTCCGATCCCCCGTTCGTTCAACGACGGTGCGCCCGCTCCGAGTCGCGGTCGTTTTCACCCCCTCGAACGTCACACGCGTCGCCGTTCCGTTTGCGGCGGACCCGATGCGGATCCGGTCGCGCGCCGCCGCTAGCTCACTCGGATCGTCCACCGCTGGTAGCGACGCCGTCGCCGTTACGCCGCCCACTTCGGCGTCGACGGCCGCCAGCGCCTCTGCGCCGGCGATCGCGAGCCGGATCCGGAACGCGTCTTCGAAAACTGAACCGTTCCTGACCGCAGTCGCTTCGTGTCCCTCTTTCGAGCCGGCGACCGCCTCGTCTGGCGCCCGCGTCACTGGCTCTTTGGCCGCGTCGTGCGCGGCCTGGCGCGCCGCCGCCCTGAGCGCGGCGGTCGAGTCGGCGTCGACGCGTTCGACGGCGCGCTCCACGCTCCGGTCCTCGCCGATAAGTCCCTGATCGGCGATCCCCGCGGCGTACGTCGAACTCGTCACCAAGAGGAGCACGCCGATCAGTGCGAACGGGACCCGCGCGCGTTCGTCGACGGTGAAGGACCGACACCTCGATCTGGTGTGCGACGCGCGTGTTCCCGACGATCGCTTTCCCACGCTCACCACCTCCTGATCACGATCCTGATCTGACCGGTCGAGTTCTCGCCGTTCGGAGCCGGATGCGTGAGCACCGCTGCCGTAACAGCAGCGCCTCGTGGCGGCTCGCTTCCGACGGTGATCGTGTTCGAATCGTCTGTCTCGTCCGACGATCTCGCCCCCGCCTCCGCGTCGATCCGCGTCCGCGGTCCGATTCCCCGTCCGACGGCTGCCAGTGCTTCGGACTCAAACGCCTCTTTCGACGCGCGTTTCTCGTCGCTGACATCGTCTCCGGCCGCCACCAGCGCCAGCAGTTCGGCGCGCGTCGCGTGGACCGTCCTGGTCCCGTTCGGCGCCTCCTCCGACGCGTACGTCACCGTTACCGTCTCCGTCGCGATCAGATCGGTGACCTCGGCGGCTTCGGGTCCCGTCTCTCCGCGACCGCCGTCGGCCGCGCCGAGGGCGACGACGCTCGCCGAGACGCAGAGGAGCAGCACCGTCACGTCGAGCACGGTGCTCGTCATCGGTACACCACCGCCCGAAGCGTTCCGCGGACGTTCCGGCCTGCTCCCACCTTGACCGTTGCCGGCCGCTCGGCGACCGCGACCGCGTCCGTGTTCCGAGCGCTCTCCATCGCCGGCGCCTCGTCGCCGGACCGGACCGTCCACGTCTCGCCGTCGGCCTCGATCACGACCGTCGCGGCGTATCGGAACTCGACGACATCGCGCAAGCGTTCCGGATCGACGACCCCGCCCGTCGTCACCGACGGCTCGACCCGATCGAGGGTCGCTTCGGCGGTCGGACGCTCTCGGTCCGGCGCCGCGTCGTCGAGCGCGGCGACGTACAGCCCGAGCGCGGCACCGACGGCGAGCACGGCGACCAGGGCGGCGATCGGTTCGACCGCGGCGCGGCTCTCGGTCCCTTCCCCGGAGAGAAGGCCCTCACCCGACGAGCGTGACATGGACCCCTCCGTAGTGAACGCGTCTCACCGTCAGCCGATCCGGCGCCGGACGCCACTCGTGGTCTCGCCCCCGAGCGCGCTCGGCGGCGGCCGCGAACGCCTCCGGATCGTCGAACGCGACGGTCGGCGGAACGCCGGCCAGCACTCGGCGAAGCCCGTCGGCGCCCGAGGATCCGCGTCGCTCCGTCGGGACAGGAGTTACCTGCGGTGCCCGCAGCGCCGCCCGCGCGCTCCCGCTCCCGCTGTCGAGGGCGATCGATCGGTTCGTGAGACGAATGCGGTCCGCGGCCAGCCCGTGCTCCGCCGTCGCGGGATGCTCGCCGTCTGCAACCGAGTCGATCGTGTGTGCGACGCCGCTCGCGTCCGGTGGCGGAGAGGCCGGGAGCGCGGCGGCGACGCCGACGGTCGCGACGCTCACCAGCGCCAAGCCGAGCCACGCGTACGTGGCGTCGAGGTGGGTCTCGAACACGGGACGGCTGGCCGCTGTTTCGTACTTAAAGGATCGCTCCGAAGGCACTTCGGAGGATTCGTCGCCTCGCTACAGCAACATCCCGGCGCCGAGGAACGCGACGAGATACGTCGCGGCCGCGGTCGGGAGCGCGATTCCGACCCGATAGGCGACGAGTGTCCGGTCGAACCCGCGTTCCAGGCCGGTCGCCAGCGCGGTGAGCAGCGCCGCGAGGACCAACACGTACGTACCGACGATCTGCCCGAGCACCGGTACCGACAGGGCTCCGCCCCCGTTCGTCCCCGGAGCCGATTCCGCGGCCGTTCCGGCCGCCCCGCTTCCGGTGGTGCCGCCACCACCGACGCCGCCGACTCCGAGCGCGTCCGCACCGGCCGTCGCCCCGGCGCCGAGTCCTCCGGCGTCGACCGCGTCGATACCCGTGGCGAGCGCGACCGTCGCGCCGCCGACGAGCGGCGCGAACACCGCTGCGGTGTTCGTTAGCGTCCCCGTCACGGTCGCGAGCTGTCGCCGGGCGTCGCTCTCGAGCTCTCGGAGGTCCTCCAACTGATCGGCGAGTTCGAGCAGCACGTCGCCCGCCGGCCGCCCCTCTCTCGCGGCGACGGCAAGCAGCGCGACTGCTCCGCGAACCCGCGGGGACGGAACCGGAACCGCCGGACCGCCGCGGCCGAGGAACGCCTCCCGGACGCCGACGCGGAGCGTGTCGCTCCGGCGTCCGGCGAGTTCGAAGAGCTCGCCGGTTGCGCCGTCGAGTCGTTCGCCAGCGTTCGCAATCGCGGTCTCGACGGCGACGCCCTCGGCCACGTCGCCGCCGATCACCGTCATCGCGTCCGGGAGGGTGCGCTCGACGGCGCGGACGTTCGACAGCACCGCTCTGCGGTGCCGGACGGCGACGAAGAGCGCGACGCCCGCTCCGACGCCGACCCCCGCGACCGGCGCGGTCCACTCGGCGACGAACCGCGCTGCGACCGCGGCGGCGACGGCTCCGGCTCCCAGTCCGGCGACCGTCGCGTGGATTCCTCTCTCCGGGACATCCGGGTGATCTCCGTCGATGCTCGGCGGCGCGAACGCGACCGGGCGACGGGAGAGCAGCCACGCTGACGCCCCGAGCAGCCCGGCCGGCAGCACGCCGAGGTACAGCGCCGCGACGACGACGGGGCCGATCGGAACGCCCGCCGCGGCGGCCGCCGGGAGGAGAGCGATGAGTGCGAGCGGAAGCAACACCCCGAAGGCGTACAGCGCCGAGACGGGACCACGGACAGCCCCCACGAAGGAGGCGAGCCGATCGGTCGTTCCGGAGATAGTCGCGTCGAGAGCCCGGTCCAAGCATCGTCCTCGGCGCTCCGGCGGTGCCGACGCCGCCGTCCGAACGAGTGCCGCTGCCCGGTCGATCGTCGGGAACCACGGCTGCCACTCGCGGGCGAACGCCCGGAGCCCGCTGGTCGGTCCGTCGGCGTTCGCCCGCTCGTGACGCGCGAGGCCGTCGGCAAGCGGCCCGTCGCCGGTCCGCGCGGCGAACCGGACGGCCCGCTCCGTCGAGGGGTCCAACCGCATCCGCAACACGAGCCGTCCGACGAGTCCGGGCGCGGCCCCGAGCGCTCTGGTCCGCCGGAGCGAAGCGAGCCACACCGGCCCCCGGTGAACGGCGTGTGTGACGCCCAGCCCCCCCGCCATCCCGGACAACAGGCCCGGAACGGGGCCGGAGACGAACGCGACGACGACGGCACAGACGAGGCCGATCGCCACGCCGGCCCGATATCCCGATTCGATCACCTGTGCGCTCGTCGCGTCCCATCCGAGGAAGGCGATCGCGCGACGGAGATCCGCCGACCCCTCACCGCCGTCTGCCGCATTGCGTCGCGACGCCCCGACGAAGTCCCTGTCCGGACCGGTCATCGATCGCCACCGTCGAAGTCGCCGTCCTTCCGCGGGCCGTCGCTCCTCCCGCGAGCGTCCCCGTCGCGGTCTACGTATCGTTCCGGCGCGATCCGTCCGGTTCTCGCTGACTCTCCGACGCGTTCTCCCCGTCGATCGATGGCACTGCGGACGGCCGCGTACGACTCGCCGGTCTCCGCGAGCGACTCGACGAGCCGACTCTCCCCGCGGTCGATGCGACCAGTAGGAGACAGTCCCGCTCCCGATCGCTCGAACAGCGGCTCGAACGAGGCTCCCTCGTCGTGGCCGACGACCTCGGCGATCGTCTCGACACGATGGTCATCGAGCACGACGATCAGATCCGTCGCGGCGAACGAGGAAGGAGAGACGCCGAGGTCGGTGACGACTCGCTCCTGGACCGCCTCTGGGTCCTCGCCGTGGATCGTTCCGAGGACCGTCTCGCCGGCCGCGCCGACGCGCATCGCCTCGTACAACGCCGCCGCCTCCTCGCCGCGGACCTCACCGACGACGATCGCGCCCCCTCCGAGCCGGAGGGCGGTCCGCACTGCCTCGCTCGGCGACGGTTCCGCACCGTCGCCCACTCGGAGCCGCTGCGTATCGCGCCCGGCAGCGGTCACCGCCTCGGCCGGCAGCTCCGGCGTGTCCTCGATCAGTATCGACCGCGTCTCGGCCGGCAGCTCCCAGAGAAGCGACCCGAGAGCGGTCGTCTTCCCCGCCCCGCGACCGCCGGCGACGAGCCCTGTCACCCCCCGCTCAACGGCCACCGAAAGGAGCCCGGCGGCCGCTGGTGTGATCGTCTTCACGTCCACGAGCCGCGCGAGGGTCCACGCGTCCGGCTCGCCGCGACGGAACGTGAAGGAGAGACCGTCGCTGGCGGGATCGGTCGTGGCGGCGACCCGAACGCGACCGGATTCGGCCTCGATCGTCGCGTCGAGGGTCGGGCTCGCGCGGGAGAATCCCTGCCCGCTCGTCCGTCGGAGCCGAGACGCGAGCGTCGCCGCGCCCTCGGCCGGTAGCCTGACGTTGGTGCGACACCGCTCCCCGTCGACGACGACTCGAATCGGGTTCTCGGCGACGGGCGCCGACACCGTCGCGTCGCTCACGCGTTCGTCGGCGAACACGTGTTCGAACGCGCCGTACCCGCGGGTGTGCCGACGGAGCACGTCGACCAGCGTCGGGACGGGATCGCCGGCCGCCGCGACCGATCGCACCGCTCGTCCCGGTCCCCTGTCGCCGCCGGTCGGATCGTCGAGCAACCGGTCTTTGGCGGCGGCGAGTCGCTCGACGGCCTCGTCGTCGAGCCGCGCCGAGGGGGGCGTGAGGTGATACGTCCGTAGCGCTCCCGATCCCTCGTACAGCCGCACGGTCGCGCCGGTGTCGACCTCCCACCGATCGACGAGCGCTGCGTCCGGCGGCGGTGTCGACGCGACGCGCGTGGCCGCGATCCTCGGGCCGGCGTGCGATCGGAGCACGTCGCCGGGCTCCTCCGCGTCAGAGACGATCTCGGACAGTCCGGTCTCCGCGGCGATCCGCTTCGGCGGCCCCTCACGGCCGCCCGCTTCCCGCGCCGCCGCGATCGGTTCTCGGGCCACGCGCTCCGCGAGCCGCGTCTCGTGGAATTCGACCTGCTCGCGGAACCGCCCGGCGGCGATCAGACACGCCGCGGCCCGCCCGGCGTAGGTCCGCTCGCGGCCCGCGTGGCGCGTCCGGACCACGTCGGCGTCGCGCTCCGTCAGCGCCTCCACGACCGTCGCGAGACAGCCGGGGCTCGCAGCGAGATCACCGCGCCCCGGACAGTCGTCGGCGTCCACCGCGAGCACGACCCGATCGTCGACGCCGGTCCCGACCGGTTCTCTGAACGACGGATCGCATCGACACTCGTCAGGGTCGTCATCGACCCACGGGAGCGATCGCAGCGGCGCGTCGTCGCCTCCGAGCGACGACAGCGAGGAGAGATCGAAGCTCATGGCGGGCGTGCCCGCGGTATCGCATATAAACTCTCACCCGATCCGCGAAATCCGGACAGTCGGGCCGCCGTCGTCGACGAGGCGGAGGTCCAGGCGACTCTCGCCGTCGGTCCGGAGCGCGATCGGTCCGTCGACGACTTCGACGGTCGCGGCCGTCGCGCCAGGAACGATCGGACGGGTCCGGCCGCGACTGCCGTCGATCCGATACCGAAGCGCGGCGACGGTTTCGTTTCCCGACTGCTCCGCCTCGACGAGTGCCAGACGGTCGATCGGTGCCGCGGTGACGCCGCTCGGCGCGCGAACCGTCACCGTCGTTCGGGCGGCGAGCGACGGGTCCGCGACGCTCATCGATCCGGCGGCGAGTCCGCCGATCGCTCGCTCGATGCGGTCCGACTCGGTGTCGAGCTGCTCCTCGGTCGTCGCGGTCCGGGCGTCTTCCAGCGCCGGTATCGAGGCCGCGAGGAGCGCGACGGCGACGAGGACCGTGAGGACGACGCGGATCACGGCCCCGTCCTCGCGGCGCGCCGGCGGTTACAGCGAGTCACGGAGCCGATCCAGCGCGCCGGAGCGCCACGAGTCGTCCGCTTTCTCGTCGTTCGTTTCGGAGCGGTCGGTCGCCGTCTCGACCGCCGACCTGGCTCCGTTCTCTCGGCGCCGGTTTGTCGGTACGGCGTCGTCGCTCGGTACGGCGGCGTCGAGGGCGTCGTCGCTCGGTACGGCGGTGTCGAGGGCGTTCTCGTTGGCCGCGCCGTCGTGAGTCGCCTCGCCGTTCTCACTCGCTTCGTTCTCACTCGCTTTAGCGAGCGCGAGGTCGGCGCGGCGCTCGACCGCCTGATTCACAGACCGGATCGATCCGACGTACCCCCTGATCGCTTGCGTCGCCGCCTCCAGTTCCTCCACGCGTGCTTCGAGGTCGTCGAGCCGCGTCGACAGTTCCTCCCGCTCCGCGCTCGCGGCCGCCCCGTCGCTGAGATCGGCGACAGCGTCGTCGGTCCCGGTGAGTGCCCGCTCGACCGCGCGGAGTCGCTCTTCGACCCGGTCGCCGTCCCGCTCGGGGTTCGCCCCGATGTTCGGGTCTTTCTCCGATGCGATGTCCGCGTCGGCGACGGCCGGCCTCTCGCCCGTCGATCGCGTCGATCCGGACGTTCCGGCCGTTCCGGCCGGTGTGCCATCGGCTCGGCCGAACGCCGGAGATCGCTCTGATTGCTCGTCACCCGTCGTCTCCGGAGCCCCTCCGGCGCCGACGAACGGCCGGTCGCGGTCGCGAGTGTCGTCTGTCACGCGGTCGATTGGCCGCGGGTTTCTACTTAAACCTCGGGGGAAAAGATATTACGACCGGATCGGTTAGCTCTCGATCATGAACGCGGTCCTCCTCGGCGTCGGACAGGCGGGCGGAAAGCTTACGACTGCGCTCGCCGAGTTCGACGCGGACGCCGGTTACGGTGCGGTGCTCGACGCGCTCGCGGTGAACACGGCGTCGGCCGACCTAGAGCCACTCCCGCTCGATACGGTCCTCGTGGGTCAGTCTCGGGTGAACGGGCACGGCGTCGGCGGCGACAACGAGCTCGGCGCCGAGGTGATGGAGGAAGACGCCGTCGAGGTGCTCGACGCGCTCGCGCCGAAGGTGAACGCCGACGCGGAGGCGCTGTTCGTTGTCGCGGGGCTCGGCGGCGGAACCGGATCCGGCGGCGCGCCGGTGCTCGTCCGCGAGCTGAGCCGCGTGTACGACGTGCCGGTGTACGCGCTCGGCGTCCTCCCCGGCCGCGACGAGGGGGCGATGTACCAGGTGAACGCCGGGCGATCGCTGAAGACGCTCGTCCGCGAGGCCGACGCGACGATTTTGCTCGACAACGACGCGTGGCGCTCCTCCGGCGAGTCGGTCGAGGGCGGCTACGCGGCGATCAACGCCTCGATGGCGAAGCGGGTCGGGCTCCTGCTCGCGGCCGGTGAGTCGGTCGAGGGCGTCGCGGAGTCGGTCGTCGACACGAGCGAGGTGATCAACACGCTGCGCGCCGGCGGCATGGCCGCGGTCGGGTTCGCGTCCGCACCGGCCGCCGAGGACGCCGAGGAGAACGTCACGACGGTGATGAGTACGGTCCGGAGCGCGGTGATGACCGGGATGTCGCTCCCGAACGCGACCGACCCGGACGCCGCTCTGGTCGCCATCGCGGGCGATCCCGACAGGATATCCCGGAAGGGCTCGGAGAAGGCGCGCAAGTGGCTCCAAGAGGAGACCGGATCGATGGAGGTGCGCGGCGGCGACTTCCCGCTCGACTCCGACCGGGTGGCCGCCTTGGTCCTCCTCGGCGGCGTCGAGCGCTCGCGCCGCGTGGAGGAGTTCCTCGAACGCGCGCGACAGGCGATCCGAGACGAGCCGGAGGAACAGCCCGACCCCGCCGACGCGTTCCGCAACGACGAGCTCGACGACCTGCTCTGAGACGCGTCGATCCCGCCGGCGGGCGTCGCCCGCTCGCGGGACAGGTTCCGCACCTTTTTGGTCCCGCCCGGTAGAGTCGATTCCGATGAACAACCCGTGGGACGACTGGGACCACGTGCTGAAGGTCGATCCCGACAAGCAGCTGTACGGGGACGACACCTTCGAGGACGTCTGCCGGACCGGAACCGACGCGATCGAGATCGGCGGGACCCTCGATGTCACCGCGGAGAAGATGACTCGCGTCGTCGACGCCGCTGCGGAGTACGACGTCCCGCTCTACCAGGAGCCGTCGAACCCGGGCGTCGTCATCGATTCGCCCGCCCTCGACGGGTACCTGATCCCGACGGTGTTCAACGCGGGCGGTCCGTTCTGGATCACCGGCGCGCACAAGGAGTGGGTCCGCATCGACGACCTCGACTGGAGCCGGACGCACACCGAGGCGTACATCGTGATGAACCCCGAGGCGTCGGTCGCGCAGCTGACCGAGGCCGACTGCGACCTCAGCGCCGACGACGTGGGGGCGTACGCGAAGGTGGCGGAGCGCATGTTCGGCCAGGAGATCGTCTACGTCGAGTACTCGGGCACCTTCGGAGACACGGAGAAGGTCGCCGCCGCCCACGACGCGCTCGACGAGGCCACCCTGTTTTACGGCGGCGGGATCCACGGTTACAAGTCGGCCAACGAGATGGCCGCCCACAGCGACGTGATCGTCGTCGGCGACCTGCTCCACGACGAGGGCGTCGACGCGGTCCGCGAGACGGTGAAGGGCGCGAAGGACGCGTAAGCCTCGGAGGAGCAGCCCTGCCGTGCGGTTCCGTCCGGCTCAGTACCCGTCCAGCATGTTCTCGACGTACTTCGCGATCACGTCCACTTCCAGGTGGACCGGGTCGCCGACCGACTTCTCCGAGAGCGTCGTCAGCTCGTAGGTCGTCGGGATGATCGCGACGTCGAACTCCCCCTCCCGCTTCTCGGCGACCGTCAGCGAGATCCCGTCGAGCGTCACGGAACCCTTGTCCACGAGGTAGTCGCCGTGGCCCTCGGGAATCGCGAACGTGAACCGCCAGTCCTCGCCGACGCGCTCGATCGACTTCACCTCGGCGACGGTGTCGACGTGGCCCTGCACGACGTGGCCGTCGAACCGCCCGTCGGCGGGCATCGCGAGCTCGACGTTGACCGCGTCGCCTTCGTCGACAGCGCCGAGGTACGTCTTCGCGACCGTCTCGCTCGCGAGGAACACCTCGAACCAGTCGTCGTCCGATCCGACCCCGTACTCCTCGACGGTCAGGCAGACGCCGCTGACGCTGATCGACTGGCCGTGGTGGAGGTCGTCGAACCCGTCGACGGCGATCCGGAGCCGGAGTCCGTCCTCGGTCTCGGTCCGCTCGCGGACGGTCCCGGTGTCCTCGACGATGCCGGTGAACATACCGGAACTGCGCGCGCGCGACACATATCGGTTCGGTGTTCGCTCGCGGCTCCGCTCTCGGCTCCCGCTGACGCCGCGCCTCTTTTGACCCCCCGGAGCCAACGCAGTCGCAATGAGACTCGGGCTGACCGACATGATCGGGTTGGCCGCGTCGCTGATCTTCGCCCTCCCGCTCGCGAACTACGCGATCATCCGGCTGTTCGCCGGCGAGGTCGCGCTCGGCGTCGGCCTGCTCGTCGTCGCCGCCGCGATGGTCGTCCTCCCGCAGTACTTCCTCGATCCCGGGCGGATCCTGCGGGGACTGCTCGCGGGGCTGCTCCCCCGACAGCTCCGCGAGATCGCCGATCTCGACGCCCCGGATGAGCGTCCGACCCAGGAGCCGTCGATCGAAGGCGAGCAGACCGAGGCGACGCCCGAGGACGGGACACCGGTCGAGAAGTAAGCGCTCTTTTCGAATTCACTCCCGCGCGGTCGGAACGATCCCGAACGGGTACTCGGCCAGCACTTCGCACCCCTCGTCGGTAACGACGACGAGGTCTCCCAGCCGGACGCCGCCGATATCCGGATCGTACACGCCCGGCCCGACCGTCACGACGTGGCCCGACCGCAGTTCGCCCGCACCCGACAGCGACGGCGACTCGTGGCGGCTCACGCCCACGCCGTGGCCGGTGCCGTGGGTGAACCCGGCCTCGCCCTCCCCCGCGTTCGGGTCGAACCCGTACGCGCCAAGCTCGGCGGCGGCCTCTCCGTGGACGCTCGCGGCCGTCGCGCCCGGGTCGACCTCGCCGAGCGCGACCTCCCGAGCCGACTCGACCGCGAGGTACGCCCGACGCTCCCAGCCGCCGTCGCCGTCGACGACGAACGTCCGGGTCAGGTCGCCGCGGTAGCCGTCGGGCCCGCGCGGCGAGACGTCGATCAGCACCGTCTCGCCCGGCCGGATCGGGTCGTCGCCGACGTAGCGGAGGTCGGCCGCTGCCGGCCCCACGCGGATCGCGGTGTCGCCGGCGTCCCGGACGCCGCGGGCGGCGAGCGTCGCGTTCACGACCCGCCGCAGACGCTCGGTCGTCAGGGGTGCGCCCTCCCACCGGAGGGAGGGCTCGCGGGTCCCCGCCGAGTCGCCATCGGCGTCGGACTCGCTCCCGACGACCTCGCTCTCGGCCAACACGGTCTCGGCGCGTGCCATTCCCGCAACCGCCGCGCGCTGGACTCGTCGGAGCCGGTCGACCTCCGCGTCGGTCTTCCGGGATCGGGCGGTCGCGACCGCGTCGGTCGACGCCAGCGCGTTGCCGGCGCGTTCGAGGTACACCGCCGCGTCGTGCGGGATCGACGGGGAAACGAGAGCGGTGCGGTCGCTGTCGGCTCGGTCGCGCTCTTCGATGTCGAGCAGGTCTCGGACGACCGCCGCCGCGCGCTCGCCCGCGTGGTCGCCGACGCGCTCGGTCCGCACCTCGCGGGCGACGCCGTCGTGGAACCCGGCGTCGCCGTCGGCGCCTCCGCCGTCAGCGCCTTCGCTTCGGTCGCGCGCCCCGGCGACGAACTCTCGCTCGGCCTGCTCGCGGAACTGCGAGGGGGCACAGAGGACGGCGCGGCCCGCGATTCCGTCGTCTTCCGAACCCACGCTCTCCGGAACGACCACAAGCGCGTACGCCCGGTCCGGGCCGGCGAAGCGCGTGAGATACCGGAGGTCGTCGTCGAACCGGTCGCCGACCGCGACGAAGGCGTCGGCGTCCGCGGCCGCGACCGCCTCGGCGATCGGTGTGAGGTTGGTGCGGACCGGGAGGCGGTCGCGCAGTTCCGCGGCGTCGCCGTCCCCGCCGCTTCCCGCACCGGCCTCCGCGGCGTCGCTCCCGTCGCTCACGGCTCGGGTTCGGGGACGGCCAGCTCCGCCTGCACCTCCTCGACGAGATCCTGTGCGGGTTCGTCGCGGAGCTCGTTGAAGAGGAGAACGCTGATCGGGAGCGTCGGTGCCCCGCTGATGAGGCTCTCCATGATCACCAGTCGCTCGCGTGCGCGGGACATCCCGACGTAGAACACGCGGCGCTCGTTGTCGGTGAGGACCGGGACCGGGCTCGTGGTCTTCGTGAACTCCTCGATGCCGTCCACGTCGGTCGGGTCGTCGATGGAGGCCGCCATCTGCTCGACAACCTTCTCGGTGAGGTCGGTCGCGACGAACACGTGGTCGGCCTCGCGGCCCTTCGCGGAGTGGATGGTGCCGACGCGGACGCGGGTCGGGTCCATCCCCTCGTAGTCGCCGTCGAAGTAGGCGCCCATCGACTTCCGCTGGAAGCTCGTCACCTTCCGGACCATGTCGTTCGCGCTGCTCGCGTCGGGCATGAACGGGATGAACTCGTCGAGTTCGTCGTTCGTCACCTCGATCTGGGCGATGTCGTCGGCGTCGGCCGCCTCCTCGCGGTCGTCGAGGAAGTCGTAGAACTCGTCCCGCTCGTGGGTGCCGAACGCCGAGTCCTGCAGCATGTCGGCGAGCCGTCGGGCCTCAAGCCCGTTCACGGAGTCGCCCGTGTCGGCCTTCTCGATGGCGCTGACGTAGTCACGCACGCGGTCGGTCCACATCCGGCCGTCGGTCAGCATCGTGAACGGGATCCCGTGGTCGATGAACTCGTCGATGAAGTCGAACATCTGGTAGCGCGCCCGGAACAGACACATCACGCTGCCCTCGTCGTCCTCGACGGTGTACCGGACGTTCCGGACGAGTTCGAGCATCGACGGCGACTCGATCGCCTCGACGGTGCCGCCCTCCTTGCGCGGGTGGAGGTCCTTCTCCTGTCGCTTGTCGATGTGGCGGATCTCGGCGTTGACGACGTTGAGGATCTCGGAGGGGAGCCGGTAGGAGTTCGGGAGCACCACGTCCTCGTCGACGTCGGTGTCTAAGAGGAGGTCGGGGTCGGCGCCCTGCCACGCGTAGACGACCTGGTCGTCGTCGCCGGCGATGAGCACTTTCCGCATGTGGGGTTTCCACTCCTCGAAGACGTTGTACTGCAGCGTCGTGATGTCCTGGAACTCGTCGATGATCAGGTACTCGACGTTCGGCACCAGCGAGCGCTGCGCGACGCGTTCGAGCATGTCTGCGAAGCCGACCAGGTCGTGGTCGCCCTTGTAGCCGCGCCACGCGCGGATCGTGTCGGGGATGTCGATCCGGTCGTCGTCGGAGGGCCACGTCGGGGTGTACTTGTTCCCCTGCTGCGCGTTGGGGTCCTCCTCGGGCGGGAGCCGGACCTCCTCGACGTTCCACTGGAAGGGCACGTCGTACCAGTCGGCCACGTCGCGCTCGGTGCGCTGGAGCCACTGCGAGGTGGCGATGATCTTGTTGCCGATCGTCGTCGACCGCGCGGTCCGCCGTCCGGCGCCGCCGTGCTGGTCCTCGAACTCGATGCCGTACTCCTCGCAGAACTCCTCTTTGTCGTCCTCGCCGACCACGTCGCCGCGCGACAGGTCGAGCAGCTCGTACGCCTTCGCGTGCATGGTACAGACGTTCCCCTGGAGGCTGCGCGGGGAGATGTCGAGCCGCTCGGCGAGCCGCTCGCGGATCTCGGCGGCGGCAGCACGCGTGTACGAGACGACGAGCACGTCGCGAACGTCGGCGTCCCCGTCGTCGAGGATCCCCTCGACGCGGTCCAGGAGCGCTGTGGTCTTCCCGCTGCCCGGACCGCCGAACAGTCGCGTCACCGTGGGATCGGTCATTAGTTACTCCAGATTCCGGTTCTCCTTAAACGCCGTGGCTCTGGCCGTACCGGAGGGAACGACGGATCGGCCCCGAGCCATCGATCGGACCGCAGATACGATCGTCGACGGATCGCCGTCGGACTCTCGGCGCGCTCAGTTGCTTCGCGTCGCTCGCGCCTCGCGCACGTCGGCGCCGTCGCGGACGAGATCCTCGCAGTCGGGACAGACTCGGGGCCGATCGATCTCGTTCGGCGTGAAGACCCGAACGTAGTCGGTCGTGACGAACGAACCGCAGTTCTGGCAGGTCGGCATACTCGCCACTATCGATTGATACCACATAATACTGCCGCCAAACTCAGTCGAAAGAAAACCGCTAATCGCCCGTGCGACGCCGTCAGCGTCAGGTCGGACGCCAGTCGCAGACGTCACACTGTGCGGTTCCTTCGGGATGTAGCGCACCACACTCCGGACACTGAAGCTTGTTATAGGATCGCTCCCAGCGTACGATCTCTGTCTCGTGGCCGTGATCGGACAGGAACTCGTCGAACACGTCGTCGTCCGCGCTGGGTGCACTACTAGACATGCATGCTAGTGAATGCCACGCGAGTATAAATATCTTGTTGCGGCTCTATCAATCTGCGAAAACGGCCACGAATGATCGAGATTCACGGACAGAACTGTCGAACCTCGCGACGCGGCTTAGGCCGTCCCGTTCCAATCCGATCTGTCCGATCAGTCGGCCGCCGTCGGGGCGGTTCCCGAACCGGGGCCGGTGCGGTCGCCCCCGCCCGTCGCGTCTGCCTCGCCCTCGTCGTCGAGCAGCGTCTCGGCGTTCGCGATCACGAAGCCCGCGAAGCCGACCCGCAGGATGAAGTCGATGTACTCCAGGGTCACCGCCTGCGTGAACGCGTCGAAGACGCCGAACAGCTGGAGCATCGCCCACGTGATCAAGATCCCGAAGACGAACAACACGAGGTTCCGGGTCTTCCGGTAGAACAGCGCCCGCCGCGGGGACCGTCGCCGCGCGGCCGCCGCCACCGGGCCGAAGTAGAGCAGCGCGAGTAGCGCGTATCCGACGACGATGGCCGCGGTCGCCGCGAGTCCGACCGTTCCGTCGGCCACGTCGGCCACGTCGTAGGCGGTCCGCATGAGGAGGATCGTCGCGACGACGACCCCGATGTACCGGCGGCTCGCACCCGCGACAAACGCCGCGAACCCGAACAGGAGTGGGTAGGTCGCGTAGTCGCTGACCGTCTGTGGCAACACCAGTTCGCCCGTGCCCACCGGCACGGCGCCGACCCCCGCGCCGCGAGCGGCGACGAGCACCGAGGCGGCGGCGACCACCGCGACGAACGGGTAGCAGTACCGCCGCGCGGCGGGCCGCTTCAGCCGGACCGCCGCGAACAGCGCCACCGCCCAGCCGCCGTACAGGGTCGCGGAGACGAACCGCACCGTTGACGGCTCGATCATCGGTCCACCTCCCCACCGTCGGCGGCGGGAACCGCGGCGCGGTCGCCCGTCGGCTCGCCGCTCGCGGTCTGGGTCGAGCGGTCGGTCCGCGTGTCGAACTCGTCGAGGCGGCGTTCGAGCGTCCGGGTCCGGTCCGACAGCGACGCGGCCGTCTCGCGGACGGTCTCCATCGTCGCCGCGGTCTCGTCGGCGGTCTCCGCGAGGGACCGCGCCCGGTCGGCCGCGGCCTCCGCGGTCCCGTGGACCTCGTCGACGGTCGCCGCGATCGCCTCGACGCCCGTCGCGCCCTCGTCGGTCGCCTGCGCGATGTCCGCCATCGCGGCGTCGACGTCCTCGACGGTCCCGGTGAGCTCCTCGATCGCGTCGCCGGCGTCGCGGGCGGCCTCCGTGGTCTCGTCGAGCTCCGCCATCGTCTCGTCCATCTCCGCGGCCACCGCCGCCACGTCGCCGGTCACCGCGTCGATCGTCTCGTCGATCTCCTCGGTGGACGCCCGCGTCTCCTCCGCGAGCGACTTCACCTCGTCGGCGACGACCTCGAAGCCGTCGCCGTCGCCCCCGGCGCGGGAGGCCTCGATCGAGGCGTTCAGCGCGAGGATGTTCGTCTGCTCGGCGATGTCGGCGATCATGTCGGTGGTCTCGCCGACCCCGTCCATCCGGTCGTCGAGCCCGTCGATCAGCTCCTGCAGCTCGCCGAGCAGGTCGGCGATGGCGAGCACGGAGTCGACCGCCTCGGCGGCGTGTCGCTCGCCGGCCTCGCCGAGCTCGGCCGCGGCCGCGGCGTCGCCCGCCACGTCGTCGGTGGTGGAGGCGATCTCCTCGACGGTCGCCGAGAAGTCGTCGGTGTCGGCGGCCGTCTCGCGCAGCCGGTCGGTCTGCTCGTCCAACTCGTCGGCGAGCGTTCGCATCTCGTCGGCCACCTCCTCGTTCATCGCGGCCACGTCGTCGGCCTCGACGCGAACGTCTGGCTCGGTGGCGTCGCGACCGTCGAGGAACGTCGCGATCGACTGTTCGTACTCGGCCCGCGGTTCGCCTGTGGTGACGATTGCCTCCAGATCCGTGTCGATCTCGTCTGCGACACGCTCTTCGAAGAACGCCGCGTACTCCTCGTCGAGGACCAGCACCGCGGGTCGAACCTCGTCGATGCAGTACCGCATCATCTCCGCCGAGGACTTGGTGTGGAGGTTCGTCACGATCGCCCCGGCCTTCAGCGCGCCGTTCCACAGCGTGACGTGATCGACCGACGCCTCACACAGGAACGCGACGCGGTCGCCCTGTCGGAGGTGTTCGAAGAGTGCGTTCGCCGCCCGACGGCTTCGCTCGTCGTACTCCGACCACGTCAACTCCCGACCCCCCGCCGCGTCCGCGAACGCGACCCGGTTCGGGTTGTTCTCGGCGGCGATCGTCGAGATCTCTTTGAGCGTCGCAACGTCGTGGGTAGCGTGAGTGTGCATTATGCCTGGACGACCTGCGAGAACAGTCGCGCGTGCGGCGCCTCGTGGTCGAACAACCGGACGACGTCGCCGCCGAGGATCGGGGGCAGGCCGTCCTGGCGCAACTCGCTCTCGTCGGTGTACCGCTCGGGGGCCCGCAGACGCTCGACGATGAACCGGCCGGGTTTCATACGCTCCGCCACTCCACGGAGGCTCTTAAGCTCTTTGCGGTACGAACACAGAGACCAGGACGCGGTCCGCCGAAACGCTGCGCCGGGGGCAGTCGTCGCCGACCCCGCCGCGAGGCTGGGCGCCGACTCGCCCCGAGCGGGTCCGCGGGGAGATGGGTGAGCATGACGGCGCCGATCCTGACGGCGAACGCGAGCGGCAGGAAGGCGACGGACAGCCCGCTGGCCCACCCGCTCGCCGCCCCAACGAGCAGCGCGACGGCCGCGCCGACTCCCGCGGCGACCACACTCCCCCCGGCGAGGCCGGTCCGTGCGAGCCGTCCGTCACTCGTCCGCCGCGATGAGATCCGCAGCCTTCTCGCCGATCGCGAGCGTCGCCGCGTTCGTGTTGCCGCTGACGATCTGTGGCATCACCGAGGCGTCGGCGACGCGCAGCCCCGAGACGCCGTGGACGCGGAGCCTGTCGTCGACGACGGCCATCTCGCCGTCGCCCATCTTGCACGTCCCGACGGGGTGATAGATCGTCTGGGCCTTCTCCCGGACGTGTTCGGCAAGCTCCTCGTCGGTCTGCGCGTCCTCGCCGGGCCAGAGTTCCTCGCCACGGTACTCGTCGAATGGCTCAGCCTGTGCCACCCGCCGCGCCTCGCGAACGCCCTCCACGAGCGTCTCCACGTCGCCCGGAGCGGTCAGATACCGCGGATCGATCGCCGGATCGTCGAAGGGGTCCGCCGAGCGAAGCGTGATCCGCCCACGGCTGTCGGGCCGGAGTTGCGTCGCGCCGATGTAGAACCCCCGTCCCTCGTCGGGGTTCTCGTACCCGTGCCGCATGAAGAATCCCGGCCCGAAGTGGAACTGCACGTCGGGGCGGTCGAGGTCCGGGTCGGTTCGGAAGAACAGCCCGGCCTCGCCGCCGTTGGACGTCAGGCGACCCGACCGCTGGGTGTGGAACTCGACGACGTCGTCGAGCGTCCCCACGTCGTCACGCGTCTCCGCGCCCGTGGCCTCGTAGTGCGTGGTGATGAACAGGTGATCCTGGAGGTTGCGGCCGACGCCCGGACGGTCCGCGCGGACGTCGATCCCGTGCGCCTCGAGGTGGTCGGCGGGGCCGATCCCCGAGAGCATCAGCAGTTGTGCGGAGTTGATCGTGCCCGCCGAGAGCACGACCTCCTCGGCGGCCGCCACCGCCCGCCGCTCGCCGTCGGTCTCGTACTCGACCCCGACGACAGTGTCGCCATCGAACCGGAGACCGGTCACCTGTGCCCCCGTCCGCGCGTCGAGATTCGACCGCTCGACGAGCGCGGGTTTGAGGTAGGCCGCCGCCGCGCTGTGGCGCTGGCCGTCCTTTTGGGTCACCTGGAAGAGGCCAACGCCTTCCTGCCGCTCGCCGTTGAAGTCGTGGTTGCGCTGGTGGCCGACTTCGGCGGCGGCGTCCACGAAGACCCGCGAGAGGTCGTACGGCGACTCGAGGTCGGTGACGTTCAACGGACCGCCGACCCCGTGGTACTCGTTTCGCCGGTGCTGATTGTTCTCGCTCCGCTTGAAGTACGGGAGGAGGTCGTCGTAGCTCCACCCTTCGTTGCCCATCGCCGCCCACCCGTCGAAGTCCGCGGGATGCCCCCGGATGTGGATCATCGCGTTGATCGAACTGGATCCCCCGAGGACCTTCCCGCGCGGCCAGAAGAGTTCCCGGCCGTGCAGTTCCTCCTGGGGTTCGGTGTAGTACTCCCAGTCGACGTCGGTCTTGAACAGCTGTCCGACCTCGCTGGGCACGTGGATCGAGCGCTCGTGATCCGGCTTGCCCGCTTCGAGCACCAACACGCTCCTGTCTGGGGCTGCGGACAACCGCGTAGCGACTGCACAGCCTGCCGTCCCCGCACCGACGACTACGTAATCGTAGGACTCGCTTGGCTCCGTCATAGATTGACACTGATTAGCAACTCGCACTATATCTTTCGGTCGGCGGCGGACACGCCCCCGCGACGACCGCGTCGTTTCACCCGAGGCTTTAATTTCTACATCGACTATCATCGACAATGGCAGTCGAAGACGAGTTCTACGATCCGCCCGGGTTGGAGACGTCGGCAGCGGCACTGTCGACAGACCGCCCAGACGACGAGCGCTACGCGGCCCTGGCGGCGGACCTCCGGGACCGAGTGGCCGGTGACGTCCAGTTCGACGAGTACGCACAGGTCCTCTACGCGACGGACGGCAGCATCTACCAGGCCCGGCCCGCGGGCGTGGTACTGCCGACGCGGATCGAGGACGTCCAAGCGACCGTCGAGATCGCCCGATCGTACGATGTCCCGATCCTCCCGCGCGGCACCGGCTCCTCGCTGGCGGGGCAGACGGTCGGCAACGGCTGCGTCGTCATCGACTTCACGAAGTATCTGGACGACATCGTCGAGGTCGACGCCGACGCGAAGCGGGCGACGGTCCAGCCGGGGGTCGTTCAGGACCACCTCGACGACCGGCTCGCCCGCGACGGACTGCAGTTCGCGCCCGACCCCGCCTCCTCGAACCGCGCGACCATCGGCGGCGGCATCGGCAACAACTCCACCGGCGCGCATTCGGTCCGCTACGGGATCACTGACGCCTACACCGAGGAACTACGGGTCGTCCTCGCGGACGGCTCGCTGATCCACACCCGCGAGGTCGTCCTCGACAGCGACGAGTACGACGCCATCGTCGCGAAGGACGACGCGGAGGCGCGAATCTATCAGACTGTCCGCGACCTCGTCGAGACTCACGAGGACGAAATCGAGGCGCGCTACCCCAACCTCAAGCGCTCGGTGTCGGGCTACAACCTCCAGAAGGTCATCTACGAGAACGACGCGGGCGAGACGGTGATCAATCTCTCGAAGCTGTTCGTCGGGAGCGAGGGCACGCTGGGCGTGATCGTCGAGGCGACCGTCTCGCTCGTGACCAAGCCCGAGGAGACCGCGCTGGCGCTCTACTGCTTCGACGACCTCGTCGACGCGATGGAGGCGGTGCCCGAGGCCCTCGAGTTCCCGGTCAGCGCGGTGGAGTTGATGGACGACGAAGTGTTCCGACTGGCCCGCGAATCAGAGGGGTACGCCGAGTACGCCGAACCGATCCCCGACGGCACGACGGCGGCGCTGATGCTCGAGTGGGACGACGAACTCGTCGACGACTTTTCGGCTGCCATCGACGACACGAACGCGCACTTCGTCGAGTCGGGTGCCGCGTTCGACGTCCTCGAAGCGTACTCGGAGTCGGACCAAGATCGGCTGTGGAAGCTCCGCAAGGCGGCGATTCCACTCCTGATGAGTCTGGATGGCGACCCCAAGCCATACCCGTTCATCGAGGACGCGACGGTGCCGCCCGAAGAGCTCGCCGAGTACGTCGGGAAGTTCGAGGACGTCCTCGACGCGCACGGTACCTCGGCGGCGTACTTCGCGCACGCCGGCGTCGGCACGCTGCACATCAGACCGATCCTCAACCTCAAAGCGAACGAGGGCATCGAGAAGATGCACTCCATCGCCGACGACGTGACAGACCTCGTCGTCGAGCACCACGGCGCGTTCTCCGGGGAGCACGGCGACGGGATGGCCCGGACGGAGTTCAACCCCAAGATGTACGGTGAGGACCTCTGGGGGGCGTTCAAGCAACTGAAGACGGCGTTCGACCCCGAGTGGCTGTTGAACCCCGGGAACGTGGTCTATCGATCGGATTCGAGCGACCCCGGGCCGGAGGCCGACCGCGGCGTCGGCGCGGATATGCGCGACAACCTCCGGTACGGTCCGGAGTACCAGTCGATCGAACCGCAGTCCGAACTCGATTTCGAAGACGAGGGCGGGTTCTCCGAACTCGTCGAACTGTGCAATGGGTGCGGGACGTGCCGCCAGACCGACTCCGACGTGATGTGTCCGACGTACCGCGCCTCGAAGGAGGAACTCCAGACGACCCGCGGTCGGGCGAATATGCTCCGAGCCGCCATCTCGGGCGAACTCGGCGAGGACGAAATCCACTCCGAGCGGTTCCAGCGCGAGGTGCTGGACCTCTGTGTCGGCTGTAAAGGCTGCAAGAGCGACTGCCCCACCGGCGTCGACCTGGCGAAACTGAAGGCGGAAGCAAAGCACCAGTACCACGAGGAGAAGGGCGCTAGCCTCCGTTCGCGACTGTTCGGAAACATCGATGCGCTCTCGGCGCTCGGCAGCCGACTCGCCCCGCTCTCCAATCTCGCGTCGAGCGTCCCCGGCAGTCGCCGCCTGCTGGAGCGCGTCTTCGGGATCGCTCCCGAGCGCGAACTGCCGACGTTCCGCAGCGAGTCGTTCGAGGCGTGGTTCGACCGCCGCGGCGGCGCGGCCGTCCCCGCCGACGAGGCAGACGGGAAGGTGCTGTTGTTCCCCGACACCTACACCAACTACACGTACCCGGAGGCCGGCAAGGCCTCGGTCGACGTGTTGGAGGCCGCGAACGTCCACGTTCGGGTGCCAGACGACCTCGAACCGAGCGGGCGCGCCGCCTTCTCAACCGGCCTGCTGGACGAGGCCACGTCGCGGGCCCGCCACAACGTCGAGGCGCTGCGTCCGTTCGTCGACGACGGCTGGCACGTCGCGTTCATCGAGCCCTCTGACGCCGTGATGTTCCAAGACGAGTACCTGGACCTCCTCGACGGCCCGGACGTCGAGGCCGTGGCGGCCGCCGCCTACGGGGTGATGGAGTACCTCGACCTGACGCGGGCCGACGACCGCCTCGACGTCGACGCCCCGGTGGAATCGCTGACCTACCACGGTCACTGCAACCAGAAGGCGACCAACAAGGACCACCACGCGGTCGGCGTCCTCCGGCGATCGGGGTACGACGTCGACCCGCTCGATTCGGGATGCTGCGGGATGGCCGGCAGTTTCGGCTACGAGGCCGAGCACTACGACATCTCGCAGGCCATCGGTCGGATCCTGTTCAGACAGGTCGAACAGAGCGACGGCGAGGTCGTCACCGCCCCGGGGGCGTCGTGTCGCTCCCAACTCGGTGACCGCCCCGGAGAGTCACAGCCACCGCATCCGATCGAGAAGGTCGCCGAGGCGCTCGACGACTGACCGGCGAGCGCGGCGGTGAGGTCGTCGACAACGGTTCGAGAAATCAGCACGGACGACCGACGCGGGCGGTTCCCGCTCGACTTACGGCTCGTAGCCCTGGTTCCGCAGCGCGTCTTCGAGTGCGTACAGGACCAGTTCGATGTTGCTGGTGCGCGCGGAGTACCCCATACAGCCGATCCGAATGATCTCGCCTTCGAGGTCGCCCAGGCCGCTCGCGACTTCGAGGTTGTGATCGGCCTGCATATCGCTGAGCAGCGCTGACTCGTCGATCCCGTCGGGGATGCGCACCGCGTTCAGCGACGGGAGCCAGTACTCGTCCTCGGGGTTCAATTCGAGGCCGAGCGCTTCGAGGCCCTGCTTGAGTTGGGTCGCCATCGCCTCGTGGCGCTCCCAGCGCGCTTCGAGGCCTTCCTCGGCGACCAACTGGAGCGCCTCACGGAGCGCGTAGATGTTCGTGATCGGGGCCGTGTGGTGATACGAGCGGTCGTCGCCCCAGTAGCCTTCCAGCAGGGAGAGATCGAGGTACCACGACCGGACTTCGGTGTCGCGGTTCAGGACCTTCTCCATCGTCCGATCGTTGAGCGTGAGCGGACTCGCGCCCGGGGGACACGAGAGGCACTTCTGTGCACCGGAGTAGGCGACGTCGATGTCCCACTCGTCGACGCGGAACTCGACGCCGCCCAGCGACGTGACCGAGTCGGCGATGACGTACGCGTCGTGCTCGTGTGCGATATCGGTCAGTTCCGGGACGTTCGGCTGGAGCGCCCCCGTGCTCGTTTCGGCGTGGACGAACCCGAAGATGTCGGGGTCGTGCTGGTGGAACGCGTCCTCGACGACAGCGGGCTCGAGCGGTTCCCCCCACGGCGCGTCGACGTACGCGACCTCCCCACCGGCGCGCTCGGCCATCGAGGCCATCCGCCCACCGAAGTAGCCGTTCGTCGGCACGAGGACGGTGTCGCCCGGTTCGACGACGTTCGCGAACGCGGCCTCCATCGCGGCCGAACCTGTCCCGCTCACGGGAATGGTCCACTGATTCTCGGTCTGGAAGACGTACCGCAGAAGGTCCTGTACCTCGTTCATAATCTCGATGAACGAGTCGTCGAGGTGCCCGACGAGCGGGGCACTCATCACGCGGAGCACGCGCGGATGGACTTCGCTCGGGCCGGGGCCCATCAGCGTTCGATCCTCGGGAGTCAGCGGTTCCGTTTCCGGTGGTGTCAGCATACATTCGCGCAATGAGCACGGCAAAATAAAACCGTAGGATCCGGAACGCTCGGGTGTGACAGCGATCCCCACGGCCACGAACCACGGTTCGCTCGAACCCGAACCGCCTGAACGAACGCCTCAGTTCGTCCTCAATAGGCTAGGTCCCGGCAGTCATCGACGGCTATAGAAGTCCAGAAATATCACAATAGTACCTGCGGTCGAACAGCGCTACGACCCGGATTCCGGGCGGAGATCGATCCTCGTTCTGTGCGTCTCCCATCGAGATTTGCGGGGCCCGATCGACGGAGTCGAAATAGTCCCGTGATTCTAATCGGGGTAGATACGTCGAAATAGCGGCTCGTTCGACGAACGGTCTACGAAAATATAGATCAAATATATCATTATCAGGCCGAGGATTTCCGACGTCGATCGGGACGTTTCCGGTCGAAAAGACCGGTGACGAGCAGTGTACGCCGGCGTAGCAAATTGTAGTAAATTTACAATAGTGACGGCACAAAACCGGCCTGCAGTCCGTTT
>ENA-ORCS01000134-ORCS01000134.1-marine-metagenome-genome-assembly--contig:-NODE-134-length-81705-cov-8.480815_pt1 | contig 81705 bp, 71 predicted proteins | sample MGYA00237781_ERZ508513 | MGnify/ENA primary metagenome ERZ508513 (study PRJEB26184, sample SAMN06268793) | marine metagenome | isolation source: Eden Landing Ponds, San Francisco, CA, USA | place...
CTGCCGCGAGCAACGAGCGACGAGGCGCGCAGCGAGCCGCGGCGGTACGAGCGGACGGGGGCTTTCACGCTGTCTGCGGTGGCGGTTCCAGCGCTCCGTCCCGCTGCAGTCACGCTGATTGCGGTCGCGGTCCGATCACTCACGCGACAGTCGTTCACGCTGTCGCCGCCGTCCCAACAGTCCACGAGCCCGCCTCTCACTCGCAGCGCGTGGATACTTGTACGCCACCCACCAACACCCACACATGGCTCCCTCGCACGTGCTGGTCCCGCTGGACGGGTCGCCGCTGGCCGACGACGCGCTCGAACACGCGCTCGAAACCTTCGACTGCCGCGTGACGGCGCTGAACGTCGTCACGCCGCTGGATTCGGCGATGAGCGAGGGCGGCCTCCTCGAACCCGGCGAGGAGCGCCAGGAGGCGGCCGCGGAACGCGCCGCCGCCCTGGTCGAGCAGGTCCGCGAGCGCGCAGTCGAACTCGACGCGGACCGGCGCGTCGAGACGGCCGTCGAGACGGGCGACCCCGCCGAGACCATCGTCACGTACGCCGAGAACCACGACGTCGACCACGTCGTCATGGGCGGCCACGGCGGCGACCGTAGCGATATCGGCCGCCGTCTGCTCGGCACGGTCGCCACCACTGTCGTCGGCGAGGCGCCCGTCACCGTGACGGTCGTGCGGTGACTCGACGGTGACCCGGCGGTGACGCCGTCCCAACCGAACGCGTTTTTCCCCGTTCGAACGCGTTTAGTCTCCGCCGACCGAGACGCGATCGATGCGCGTCGAACACGAACTCGGTCACGACGAGGCGCTACACACCGCGTGGGACAACTCGCTGCCACCGGTGCTCCGCGTCGACTCCGGCGAGGTCGTCCGGTTCGACTGCCTCAACGACAGCGGCCCGCGGATCACGCCGGAGACGACCGCGGCGGACCTGCCGGAGACGGAGTTCGTCGGCCACCACCTCACCGGTCCGGTCGCGGTCGACGGGGCCGAACCGGGCGATGTGCTCCAAGTCGACGTCCTCGACGTGACCCACGACGACTGGGGGTACACGCTCGTCCGGTCGGGCGAGCGCGGCCTCGGTCTGCTCCCCGAGGAGTTCCCCGATCCGTTCCTCTACCACTGGGACCTCTCGGGCGACGTTGCCCCGTTCGAGGCCGGCATCGAGGTGCCACTGGCGCCGTTCCCCGGCGTCGTCGGCGTCGCACCGGCCGAGTCGGGCGAACACGCCACCGGACCGCCCCGCAACGTCGGCGGGAACCTCGACGTGAAGCACCTGACCGCGGGCGCGACCGTCTACCTCCCCGTCGAGGTCGCGGGCGCGCTGTTCAGCGTCGGCGACGGCCACGCCGCACAGGGCGACGGCGAGGTGTGCGTCAGCGCAATCGAGACGCCCACGGAGATAACCGCTCGCCTCACCGTGCGCCCCGACCTGGACGTCCCGGCCCCGCAGTTCGAGACCGCGGGGCCGTTCACACCGTCGGGACGCGACGAACCGGCGTACGCGACGACCGGTGTCCGGGACGACCTCATGGACGCCGCGAGCGACGCCGTGAGCGCGATGCTCGACAGGCTCGTGGCGCGATACGACCTCTCGCGGCCCGAGGCGTACGTGCTGTGTTCGGTCGCGGCCGACCTCAAAATAAACGAGGTCGTCGACGCTCCCAACTGGGTCGTCTCGGCGTATCTCGCCGACTCGCTGTTCCCTGACGAGTGACCGAGCGGGCGGCGTGTCCCCGGTCTCGAGCGGGTGGAACGGGGATCCCTCCGGCCACGCCCGACCGCCGGTACTCGTTCGACCGCCCGCTTCTCCCCGACCGGCGTCCGCCCCTCTCACCGCCCGAGTGCGACGGCGAAGACCTGATACAGCCCGTAGCCGACGGCGACGCTCGAGACGAGCGTGATGATCCAGAACGCGAGCGTGACGCCGATCTTCCGGCGCGAAACCCCGGCCGACCCGCCGGCGAGACCGCCGCCGATGACGCCGGAGATGATGATGTTGTTGAACGAGATGGGGATGCCGAGCGCGATGGCCGCCTGCGCGATGATGAATCCGGGGACGAGCGCGGCGATCGAACGTCGGATCCCGAGTTGCGCGTACTCTCGCGAGGTCGCCTGGAGAAGTCGCGGCGCGCCCATCCAGGCGCCGCCGAGGATCCCCGCCGCGCCGATCGCGAGCAGGGCGATCCCCGGCAGGCCGAGTTCGGCGCTGAAGAGGTTCTCGAGGGGCCCGGTCGCGAGGCCGACCTGACTCCCGCCGCTGGAGAAGGCGACGACGCTCCCCAGCACGACGAGGAAGGTGCGGATCCCCCTGTCGACGGAGGCCTGTGTCTTCCGGCGGATGTACCAGAAACTCACCGCGGCGGCCACGACGCTGGCGACGACGACGACCGGGTCGACGCCGGCGACGGCGGGCGCGCCCACCTGGTCGGCGGCGAAGCCGGCCAGCGAGTTCTGGGTCTGGCCGGCGGGCGCGGGGATGATGCTCAGTTGCACGTTGGCGATGATGGCGCCGACGACGGCCGCGAGCAGCGGCACCCCGACCGTCTCGGGGATGTCGTCGCGCCGGAGGACGGTCGCGGTGAGGTAGGCGAGTCCACCGGAAACGGGGGGGACGAGCACCCAGAACAGGGCGATCTGCTGGTACGTGCTGGTCGCGGGGTCGCCGCCCAGCGAGAGGCCGACGCCGACCATCGCGCCGGTCGTGGCGAAGGCGGCGGGGACGGGGTAGCCGGTGTAGACGCCGAAAGCCATGAAGCCCGTCGCGGTCAGGAGACCGGCGGTCGCGGCGAGGGAGGTGATCGTGACGCCGTCGATGAGGCCGGCACCGACCGTCTCGGAGATGGCGCCGCCCTGCGTGAGCGCGCCGGCGGCGGCGAGCAACCCGATCAGAAAGGCCGCCCGCATCGTCGAAATAGCGTTGGCACCGATCGCTGGGGCGAAGGGCGGGGAGTTGCTGTTGGCGCCCAGCGCCCACGCTGTCGCGAGGCTGGTCCCCGTCGCGAGGACGACCAGCGCCCAGAACTCGACGCTCGCCACCGCTAGCGGTGCCCCCCGCTGTGTCCGTCGCGGCTGTCGCGGCCGTCGCGGCCGTCGCAGTCGACGGGTACCGTTCCACCGACGGCGTCCGTGTCAGTCATCGCTGGCGATTCGTCGCGCCGCGTGAAAAGCGTTCGCGCCGGTCCGTGGTCGTCACGCGTCGTCGCCGTCCGTCTCGTCTTTGCTCTCGTCGCCGTCCGTCTCGTCTTTGCTCTCGTCGCCGTCCGTCTCGTCTTCGCTCTCGTCGCCGTCCGTCTCGTCTTTGCTCTCGTCGCCGTCCGTCTCGTCTTCGCTCTCGCTGTCGCCCTCGTCACCGTCTCCGCCCTGTTCCCGCCGGCGGACGACCAGCACGGGGCCGACCGTCTCGCTCGCGACGCGCTCGCTCTCCTCGCCGAACAGCAGCGACCGGAGCGACGGCGCGCGCTCGCCCATGACGACCGCGTCGTGGCCGGCCGCAGCAGTAACGAGCGCCTCGAACGGCCCGCCCTCGGTCGCCAGATCCGTTGTCGCGTCGATGCCCTCGGCTCCGAGGCGCTCGGCCGCACTGCCGAGTCGCTCGCGGAGCCCCTCGGGGTCGTTCCCGCGCGTCGCCGCGAACAGCGTCACGCCGATGGCGCGGTCGCCGACGAGCTCCGTGACAAACGCGAGGATGTCGTCGACGGCCACGTCGCCGGTCAGCACGACGAGCACCCGGTCGACCTCGCCGGTGGCACCGAGAACGGTGAACGCTCGCGAGTCCGTCTCGTCCGCGATCCGATTGACCGTCTGGTCCCGGTCGCCCGTGAACACGAGGCGGTAGTCGGCCGCCCCACCTGCCGCGCGGAACTCCTGGGTGACGTCTTCGAGCGCCTCGGTCGCGCGCTCCTCGTACTGGAGGCGCGCCTGGTCGGGCGGCGTCTGCTCGGGCAGGACGTGATAGCCCAGTACCGTGACGTCGACGGTGCCGAGGAGATCCATCAGCCCCAGCGAGACGGACTCGCCTTCCAGCACCGCCAGCGGGACGAGGACGCGAGTCACGGCAGGTCACCTCCCCACTCGGCGGTCATAGTTTCCCCTTGAGAGTTACGTCGCCGGCGTAATAGTAGTACCACCCGGCGCTGGCGAGCATGATCACGACGCCGATGACCTGCGAGAGCGGTTGCATGAAGCCCACGAGCGCGAAACTGGCGAGCGCGCCGAGGACGGGCACGAACGGGTAGCCCGGCACCCGAAAGTCCGGATCGTACCACTCGGGTTCGTCGCGGCGCAGCGCAACGAGCGCGACACAGAGCAGGCCGTACATCACGAGATGGAGGAACGAAGCCACCTCGGCCAGGATCTCGACCTCGCCGGTGGCGACGAGCACGAGGACGGGGCCGCCGGCCAGTCCGAGCGCGACGTGGGGCGTGCCGTAGCGGAGGTTGATCCGGCTGGCGTACCGCGGGAGCAGGGCGTCCCGGGAGACGGCGTAGATGGCCCGCGAAGTCGACAGTATCGACGCGTTGGCGCTGGACATCGTCGCCAGCAGACCGCCGAAGACGATGGCGACGGCGCCGCCCGTGCCGAGGTAGTGGCGGCCGACCTCCACCATCGCGGTTTCGCCGAGCGACGCGAGCGTCCCGCTCCCGAAGGCGCTCGTCGCGACGAACACCGTCGCCACGTAGAGGGTGCCCACGATGAGGACGGACCCGACCATCGCCAGCGGGAGGTTGCGGCCGGGGCGTTTCATCTCCCCGGCGACGGTCGCCACCTGCGCGAAGCCGAGATACGAGGTGAACACGAGCGCGGCGGTCGTGAAGATCGGCGTCGTGCCGAAGGGCGCGAACTCCTCGGGGGCGCTTGGCTCGCCCACGACGCCGAGCGCGTCGAGGCCGCCGTAGGTCAGGAAGACGACGAGGATCGACAGGAGGAGCGCGACGACGCCGTTCTGGAGTTTCGCCGCGTTCTCCGTCCCGGTGACGTTCAGGACGGTGAAGCCGACGCCGAAGACCAGCGCGATGGGGACGACCAGGTCGCTCCCGACCGTGACGCCCACTTCGGCGAGCGTGTCGACCGCGTAGAAGCCGAAGCCGACGAGGTAGAAGGCGGTCGCGAAGACGAGCCCGAACCACAGCGAGAGGCCGACCACCGCGCCCGGGAGCGCGCCCAGTCCGCGGGAGATGAAGTAGTAGCCGCCGCCCGATTTCGGCATCGCCGTCGCGAGTTCCGACGCGGGCAGGGCCACGAGCAGGGCGACGACGGCGCCGATGGCGAACGACCCCGCGGCGGCCGGCCCCGCTTCCCCGGCCGCCAGCCCCGGGAACACGAAGATCCCGGCGCCGATCATCGTCCCGATACCGATGGCGAGGCCGCCGCCGAGGCTCAGCGTCCGCTCCAGTTCGGCGTCGTCGGTGATCGTCGCCTCGTCGGTCTCGACGGTCTCCTCGGCGACGGGCGCCTCGCCCTCGACGTTGGTCCCGCCCGCCAGCGGTGCATCACTGCTCACGGGCGAGACGTCTCGCGCCAGCCACATATGTCTGCGGACGGTCCCGGCGGGCGCGCGGAGCGGCGGGGCGCCGTTCTCACCGCACCGCTCTCAGCGCCCTCACTGCCCTCACCGCACCGCGACCACAGCGGGCGCGTCTTTTTCCCGTCTCCGGGCGTCTGAGCGGGTATGAACCAGCGGTCCCGGCGAGCGCTGACGGTCGTCCGCGCCATCGTCCACGAGATACGCACCGAGCAGATCACCTTCATGGCCGGCAGCATCGCCTACCACGCCTTCGTCTCGCTGTTGCCCCTGCTCCTCCTCGTGCTCGCGGTCGTCTCCGCCATCGGCCGGCCCGGCATCGAGCGCGGCATCATCGACCTCGCGCGAGCGACGCTGACGCCCGGTGCGGCGGACATCCTCGTCGGCGAACTCCAGACGACCTCTCCCGGCGTCTCCCTCCTCGGGCTGGTCGTCCTGATATGGGGGACCCTGCGGATCTTCCGCGGACTCGACACAGCATTCTCGGACATCTACGAGTCCGAAGCGCGAAACACCCTGGTCGACCAGGTTCGCGACGGGCTGGTCGTCTTCGTCTGCGTCGCCGCGGCCATCCTCGTCTCGGCCGTCCTCGACCAGGCGCTCTCGTTCGGCGGCACCGCCGGGTGGGTCGCCGGCCGGGTCGTCCTCGTCGTCGGCCTCGGTCTGGCCTTCCTGCCGATGTACTACGTCTTCCCCGACCAGGAGAGGATGCCGGTCCGCGAGGTGCTCCCCGGCGTCGCCTTCGCCGCAGTCGGTCTCACAGTCTTCGAGTCGGCGTTCCGACTGTACATCTCGACGACCGCCGACGCCGCCTCGGGGGACGTCCTCGCCGGCATCCTCGTCTTCCTGACGTGGCTGTACTTCAGCGGCCTCGTCCTGCTGGTCGGCGTCGCCATCAACGCCGTCCTCTCGAACCGGAGCCGCGACGTGAACATCCGGCCCGTCATCGGCGGCGTCCCGCGTGAGGGCGCCCGAGCGGACGGTCACACCGCCGGCACCATCGACCGCGCGACGCTCGTCGCCGCCGTCGAGCAGCTTCGCGGGGACCTGCCCGAGAGCGAGACGTTGACGGTCACTGTCGACGGCGAATCCGTCGAACTCCCGCCGCCCGAGCAGGTGGCCGTCGACCTCCAGACCTCTATGCTTCCCTTCGTCACCGACTCCGTCAGCCTCGAACTCCGGTGGTCGCCCGAAGAGAGCGAGTGAACGTGTCGTCGGCTGTGGGTTCCGGCACGGTTAAGTCCGCGAGCGGGCACGCTCGGGTATGGCGAAGCCGGTCCTGAAGTGGGCGGGAGGCAAGCGTCAACTCCTCGACGACATCTACGCCCGTTTCCCCGCCGACTACGACCGGTACGTCGAGCCGTTCGTCGGCGGCGGCGCGGTCTTTTTCGACCTCGAACCGGTCGCCGCGACCGTCAACGACGCCAATCCGCGGCTGGTCACCTTCTACGAGCAGGTCCGGGACCGTCCCGAGGACCTGGTCGCCCGTCTGCGCGAGTTCCGCGACCCGGAGAGCGACCCCGATCCGGAACTCGCCTTTTCCGAGACCGACCGCGACGGCGACCCCCTCGAGCAGTACTACTACCAGCAACGCGCCCGGTTCAACCGCCGCGCGTACGGGCGCGAGGGGGCGGAACCCGCGAACGGCGGGGTGACCGGCGACTGGCCCGCCACCGCCGAGGAGCGCCTGGAGGAGGCCGCCCTGTTCCTCTATCTCAACCGCACCTGCTACAACGGGCTGTATCGCGAGAACAGCGCGGGCGGGTTCAACGTCCCCATCGGCCGCTACGCCGACCCCGACTGGGTGCAGGCCGACCGGATCCGCGCTGCGAGTCGCGTCCTCGACCCCGCCACTGTCCGCAACGAGGACTTCGAAACCGTCCTTGCCGACGCCGAAGAGGGGGACCTGGTGTACTGTGACCCGCCTTACGAGCCGATGAGCGCGACGGCCGACTTCGCCGAGTACAGCGCTGGCGGGTTCGACCGCGCGGACCAGGAGCGCCTGCTCGACGCCGTGTGTCGCCTCGACGACCGCGGCGCCCACGTCGTCCTCAGCAACAGCGGCGTCACATACGGCCGCTACGCCGACGCCGGCTTTTCGGTCGCGCGGGTCAGCGCCACCCGCGCCATCAACAGCGACGAGACCGGCCGCGACGCCGTCGACGAGGTGCTTGTCACCAACGTCCCCGAGTCCGAGCGCGCGACTCGGGGGCAGTCTTCCCTCGACGAGTACGACGAGTGAGCGACCCGTCGCGGGACCCCTCTCGGCGTTCGCGGTGACAGTCCCCGGCGTTCACGGTGACAGATACGTTTCCGTCGGCGCACTCTCTCACCCCCGGAACCGGAGGGGGGTTCTGGTTCCGGTAGCTGAATGGGGGCGCCGCTCCCGGAGTGGGCCATGGACTACTCGCTGTTCATGTCGACAGAGCCCACCGAGCGGTGGGACCTCGCGAAACAGATGGGCGTCACCCACGCCGTCTCGGGGATGCCCCGCGACGGCCCGGGCGAGCCCTGGGAGTTCGAACCGCTGCTCGAACAGACAAACCGCTTCGCGGACGCCGGCCTCGAACTCGACGTCATCGAGGACCGCCCGCCGCTGGACGACGCCATCCTCGGCCGGGAGGGCCGCGACGAGCAGATAGAGACGGTCAAGACGCTCCTGCGGAACATGGGCCGCGTGGGTATCGACGTCTGGTGTTACGTCTGGATGGCCCCGCTGAAGGTCCTGCGGACCTCGCGGTCGGTGCGGGGCCGGGGCGGGTCGCTCGTCACGCGCTACGACGACGCGCAGATGCAACGCGGCCCCGGACTCGACGGCGCGAGCGAACAAGAGCTGTGGGACAATCTCGAGTACTTCCTCGACGAGGTCGTCCCCGTCGCCGAGGAGGCCGGCGTCAAGCTCGCCCTGCACCCCGACGACCCACCGCACGGCCCGATCCGCGGTGTCGACCGGATAATCACGAGCGTCGAGAACTACCGCCGGGTGCTGGACCTGCACGACTCCGAGTACAACGGCATCACGCTCTGTCAGGGCAACTTCGCGGCGATGGGCGCGGACATCCCCGCCGCGATCCGGGAGTTCGACGAGCGGATCCACTTCGTCCACGTCCGGGACGTGGAAGGCAGCGCCGACGAGTTCACCGAGGTGTGGCACGACGAGGGGCCGACCGACATGGGCGAGTGCATCCGCGCCTACGAGGAGATCGGTTACGACGGGCCCGTGCGCCCCGACCACTGCCCGACGATGGCCGGCGAGGACAACGCCTCGCCGGGGTATCACGACAAGGGCCGCCTCTGGGCGATCGGGTATCTGCAGGGCCTGCGCGACCAGTACCGGTCGATGGCCGGCGAGTAGCCCGTCGCGCCGAGTGACAGCGGGGCACACTGGCGGGCTGTGACCCCGCGTTTAATTACCGGGACCCAGTAGCCGGCGGTATGGACACGCGCGAGACGTGGGCCTCGCGGCTCGGATTCATCCTGGCGGCCGTGGGGAGCGCGGTCGGGCTGGGGAACGTCTGGCGGTTCCCGTACGTTACCGCCGAGAACGGCGGTGCGGTGTTCCTCGTCGTCTACCTCGTCGCCGCAGCGGCCATCGGCCTCCCGGCGATGCTCGCGGAGTTCGCCGTCGGCCGCCGCGCCAGGCGCAACGTCATCGGCGCGTTCGACGAGATCGGCTACCCCGCCTGGGGGGTCATCGGGCTGCTCGGCCTCGCGACGGGCTTCTGGATCCTGTCGTACTACAGCGTCGTCGGCGGGTGGGTCATCCGGTACGTGCTGGCCAGCGCCACCGGCGGGTACTTCGGCGACCCGAACGCCTACTTCCAGGGGGTCGCGGCCGGGCCGGCCGCCGTCGGCTTCCACGCGCTCTTTCTCGGCCTCACCGTCGGGATCGTCGCGCTCGGTGTCGAGGACGGCATCGAACTCGCGACGAAGGTGATGGTTCCCGCCATCTTGGTCGTGTTCGTCGGTCTCGCCGTCTGGGGCGCGACGCTCTCGGGCGCCGCCGACGGGCTCTCCTATTTTGTCTCCCCCGATTTCGACGTTTTCGTCGACGACTACGCGACCATCGTCCCGGCCGCGGTCGGGCAGGCCTTCTTCTCGCTGTCGCTCGGGATGGGGGTGATGATAACCTACGCGTCGTACCTCGGTCGGGACGACGACCTGGCCGTCGACGGCGGCCTCATCGTCGTGTTGAACAGCGCCGTCGGCGTCCTCGCCGGACTCGTCGCGTTCCCGCTGCTGTTCTCCCAGAACGTCGAGCCGGGGTCGGCCGGCGCCGGTGCCATCTTCGTCAGCCTGGCGACGGCCTTCGCCAGCCTGCCCGCCGGCCGCATCGTCGGCCTGGTCTTTTTTACGGTCGTCCTCGTCGCGGCGCTGTCCTCGGCGATCAGCCTGCTCGAAGTCGTCGTCTCCTACGCTGTCGACAGATACGCCGTCGGACGGGTGCGAACAGCCGCGACGGTCGGTGCTCTCGTGTTCGTCCTCGGACTCCCCAGCGCCACGAGCCTCGAGACGCTCACGCTGTTCGACCGGATCGCGAGCAACGTCTTGCTCCCGCTCGGCGCGACGCTCGTCGTCGCGTTCGTCGGCTGGGTGTACGGTCAGGCGGCGGTCGACGAACTCCGGCAGGGCGCCGGTCGTTTGGCACGGTTCGGTCCGGCCTGGCTCTGGCTCGTCCGTGTCGTCGTCCTCGCGACGCTCGTCGGCATCCTCCTCCTCGGCGTCGCAGACATCCTCTCGGTCTACGCTGACGTCGAACTGCTCGGGTGAACACGGCGGACCAGCGCACGGCGTCGGCCGGGCTCGTACGGATTGCTGTAACTGTGTACCGCGACGACCGCCCGACAGCGGGCGGTCGATGCGGCAATGACTTACAGCAGTCCGTATCAGTCGTCGAGCGTGGGGATCCGGCGGTTCTCGGCCCCGCTCTCGCGGGCGGCGGTCCGCTCCATCTCGGCGAGCGACCCGGCGACGTAGCCGACGAACCCGCTCAGAACGACGAGGAACCCGAGCGCCAGCCGGTACTCGTCGGGGACGGGGACCGCGAGGAGACCAAGCAGGGCGGACGCGGTGACGACGGCCTGGGAGACGCCGGCCCAGCGGCTGTCGGTCCAGCCGTCGCCGGTGACCTTGTCGGGGTAGTCGCGGCGCACCCGGAGCAGGAGGAGTGCGCCGACGGCCAGCGAGAGCCCGACCGCGCCCGAGAGCAGCGCGTCGATGCCGAACCAGGACAGCCCGCCGGCCGCGGCCACACCGGCGGTGAGCGATCCGACCCGATGGAGGGACGTCCGCGACATATTCGACTGTACGGCGCGTCGCGAAAAATTGGTTTCGGATGTCAGGACGGGCGGTGCTCGCGTCCCCGTTGCGGTAGCCCGGTCTTACCGGCTCGACCCCGTTCGCGGCGGCCGGTAGCCGGCCAGTAGTCAAGCGGGCGACCGGCGAAGCGCCGGTGCTATGACGGCAGTCAAAATCGTCAAGGTGCTCGGCACGTCGACCGAATCATGGGAAGAGGCCTCGCGCGAGGCCGTCGCGAAAGCGAGCGAGACCATCGACGACATCCGCGGCGTCGAAGTCGAAGACTGGACAGCCAGCGTCGAGGACGGCGCGATCACCGAATACAAGGCGACGGTCGAAGTCGCCTTCCCTGTCCACGAAGGCCAGCCGTAGCGGGACGGGCCGACGCGGTCGAACGCCCGGCGTCAGACCGGATCGATGAGCGTCTCCCCGTCGGCCATCCGCGATTCGACGGCGTCCAGGTCGAGGGTCACGCCCAGTCCGGGTTCGTCGGGGACGGGAATCGCGCCGTCCTCGATGACCGACTCCTCGGTGAACTCGCTCCACTCGGGGTCGTTGCGGCCGTGGTACTCGATGGCGAGGTAGTTCGGGATGGCGGCGGCGACGTGCGCGCCGGCCATCGTTCCAAGTGGGGAGGAGACGTTGTGCAAGGCGACCGGGATGTAGTAGTCGTCGGCCATCCCGGCGACCTTCACCGTCTCGCGCATCCCGCCGAACTTCGGCATGTCCGGCTGGAGCACGTCGACGGCCTGCTCGTCTATGAGCTGGCGGACCCCGTGGCTCCGGTACAGGTTCTCGCCGGTGCAGATGGTCGTGTCCGTCGCGCGCGTGAGCTCGCGCTGGACGTGGAGGTTCTCGGGCGGGACGACGTCTTCGAGCCACCAGACGTCGTACGGTTCGATGGCGTTCGCGAGGCGGACGGCGCTGTCGCGGTCGTAGCTCCAGTGGCAGTCGTAGGCGACGTTGGCGTCGTAGCCGACGCGTTCGTCGATGGTCTCGACCACGCGGCGCTTGTAGTCGATGGCCTGGCCGTCGAGGTGGCGGTTGTGGTCGTCGCCCTCGTAGCGCCGGTCGGCATCGAGGTCGAACTTCAGCGCGTCGTACCCTTCGGCCACGGCCGCCTCGGCGGCGTCCGCGTAGGCTTCGGGCGCGTAGTCGTCGGCCTCGGCGTCGCCCGATTTCGCCTCGTCCTGGTGGACGCCGGCGTGACAGTCCACGTAGACGCGCGCCTCGTCGCGGTACTTCCCGCCGAGCAGGCGGTGGGCGGGCTGGTCGGTGACCTTGCCAGCGAGGTCGTACAGGGCGATGTCGAGTCCCGATATCGCGCTGACCGTCGCGCCCGCGAGCGAGCCCAGATGCTGGGTGCGCTCGAACATCCCGCGACAGAGCCGGTCGACGTCGCGGGGGTCCTCGCCCTCCAGCCACTCGCCGAGGAAGTCGACGACGTCCTCGACGCCGGGACCCCAGTAGCACTCGCCGGTGCCCGCGAGGCCCGCGCCGGTGTACACCCGGAGGAACGTCCACGAGAACTCGCCGTCGACTTGCGTCGCCTGCACGTCCGTGATGGTCGCGTCCGTCATGCCCCCGCCTTTCGCGGCGCCCATCTTCAACCCCCGGAGCCGAGAGACTCTCTCCGGCTTTTCGGCCGCCGAGCGGTCGTCTCGGCCGCTCCGACTCGTCGGCTCGGCCGCCCCGAATCGCGGCCGCCGCTCGCGCGCGGTCGATCAGCACCGGAATCGGTACGAAACCGCCCGGATCGACCCGAAACCGCCCGGATCGTGTCGGCCGAGTACTACGTTAACGGGTGTCGTGGAGAAACGGATCGGCGGTATCAACGGCGATTCTACGAATGATGTTTACTACTGGCCGAGAGAATGATTGTATCATCTCATTCCACCCGACTTCTGTCCTCTATCGTCAGATTCGATAGTCACGAATCGCAAGAGGCGAGTGATTTTTTAGGAAGAATGTGTTAGTAATACTCGTATGGGGTTCGGGAGCTACGACGAATCGGAACAAGAGAACCAGGAGTACGACGTCGATGCCGACGACGGTGACGGCGTCAACACAGCGGAAAACACACACGATGGGAACGTCGAGTACGAGTTCGACGCCTCGAACGACGAGTTGCTGGACAGGCTACAGGAGATCAAAGAGAACACGTGAAAGCGGGGGTTCGCGCCCTCGGCGTGGCCGAGTCGTATCGCGGAGACCGAAGCACGCTCGCCGGCGCGGTCGTCCGGGCGGACCGAGTGGTGGACGGCGTCGGCTTCGGTACGTGTACCGTCGGTGGTCGCGACGCCACCACGGCAGTGATCTCGATTTTTCGGCAGCTCGGTCGCGAGGACGTCCGCTACCTCCTTGTCGCGGGCACCGCGCCGGCGTGGTACAACCTGCTGGACCTGCACGAAATCGCCGACGCCGTGGACCGGCCCGTTCTCTCCGTGAGCTTCGAGGACAGTCCGGGCCTCGAAGCGGCGTTGCGGGAGGCGTTCGACGGCGACGCGCTCGATGCGCGGCTGGGGATCTATCGCGCCCAGCCGCCGCGGCGCCAGGTGACCGTCAACGGTGAGACGGTGTTCGTCCGTGCGGTCGGCGTCGACGAGGGTGAGGCCGTCGACGTCGTGCGCGCGTTCACGCCCGAGGGCGGTCGCCCGGAGCCGCTCCGAGTGGCCCGGATCGCAGCGCGGGCCGCCGACGAGACGTTCGTGAGCGGTGATGCGTGACCGCGCGGGACGGTGGTCAGGAACGGCGACATTCGTCGCAAACAGCGTGAAAGCCCCCGCAAGAGTGATCGCGACAGCCACCGCAGACAGCGTGAAAGCCCCTGCGAGAGTGATCGCGACAGCCACCGCAAACAGCGTGAAAGCCCCTGCGAGAGTGATCGCGACAGCCACCGCAAACAGCGTGAAAGCCCCCGGTCGCTCGTACCGCCGCGTCTCGCTGCGCGCTTCGCTCCCTTCGGTCGCTGCAGTGCTTGCGTCGCCGGGGCGGCGACGAGCGACCGGCCCCTTTCATTCCCACCCGCATCGGCTGGCCGGCTAGTCTACGCGGGTGGGAATGAAAGGGGCGACGCGTTCGACCCGTCCCGGACGACCTAAGCACCGCAGTGAGTGAAACGAGCGAGGAGCGCAGCGAGGCCCGGACGGTCGAACGCGTCGGGGCTTTCACGATGTTGGCGGTTGCTGTCCCGCTGTTGGCGGTTGCGGTCACAGTTGTTCCCCGGAGGGGCTGTCACGCTGTCTGCGGGTGCGGTCACTCCTGCGTGAGCTGTCACGCTGTTGCCGGTCGCTGTCGACTCACTTTCGCGAACGCCGTCTCGGACCACTATCGCTCGCGGACCGCACGGATTCTTGACGGTGCCGTTCGGAGGGCGACTATGAGCGACGGTGACGGCGAGATGGACGGGCTCGACGTGCTGTCTTGCGAGCGCTGTTCGGCCCTGTGCGAGTCGCGCTCGCGGATCGTCAACGGGATCGGCCCGGCCGACGCGGATCTGCTGTTCGTCGGCGAGGCACCCGGCAAACACGAAGACGAGGGCGGCGAACCGTTCGTCGGCCGCAGCGGCGACGTGTTAGACGAGGCGCTGCTGGCGGCGGGCCTCGACCGCGCCGACGTGCGCATCACCAACTGCGTTCGCTGTCGCCCGCCGGACAACCGCGACCCCCGGAGCGGGGAACTCGACAACTGCCGGGAGTACCTCGAAACCGAGATCGACCGCGTCGACCCCGAGGTGGTCGTCACGCTCGGGAAGGTCCCCTCACAGCACCTGCTCGAACGTGACGTGGCCGTGACGAGCGAGGCCGGCGACGTGGCCGACTGCGAGATTGCGGGCGACCCACGACGCGTACTGGTCTCGGTCCACCCCGCGGCGACGCTGTACGACCGCTCGCAGGCCGACACCTTCGAGGCGACCATCCGGCGTGCGGCGGAGTTCTCCGACGACGAGAGCGGCCAGTCGCGGCTCGGGGATTACTGAAAGAGACCGCAACGCGGGCCGGCGCGCCGATCGGTGCGCCGCCCTCCGCCGATCGGTGCGCCGCCCTCCGCCGATCGGTGCGCCGCCCTCCGCCGATCGGTGCGCCGCCCTCGTCACCCCTCGCGCTGGCGGGCGGCGACGGTTTCGGCGACCCCCTCGTACCGCGACTCGTGGCGCAGACAGCGAGTCCGGCGACCCTCGCCGTCGGCGGCGGGGTCTGGGTGTTCCTCGTCGCACCGGGACCCGACGAGGTCGGTGAGCGCGGCGGCGGCCGCGGCGTCGTCGCCCGCCCGCGCCTCGTCGACGGCGTCGTTGACGATTCCCTGTACGTCCGGCGGGAGGTCGACGCCAGCGAGCAGGTCTCCGACCGTCGTCTCCAGATCCTCGCTGGCGACGTCGAGACCCACCAACCGCCTGGCGAGGTCGATCGCGGAGTCCTCGCTGCGCGCCCGCGTCCGGAAGACCACCCGGAGTTCGTCGAGCGCCCGCCAGGTCGACTCCGGCAGGTCGCGGTCGGCGGAGCGGATCTTTGCCGGACAGCGCGTCGCGAACGGACAGCCCTCGGGCGGATCGCGCGGGCTCGGGGGCGCCCCCCGCAGGGTCACGCGGTCGCCGTCCCAGGGCGACCCGCTGCCCGGAATGGCCGACAGCAGCGACAGCGTGTAGGGGTGGGCCGGGTCGGCGTACACCGACTCGGTCGGGCCGAGTTCCACGATGTTCCCGAGGTACATCACGGCGACCCGGTCGGCGATGTGGCGCACGACGCTCAGGTCGTGGGCGATGAAGAGGTAGCTCAGGCCCAGGTCCTCTTGCAACTCCTCGAGGAGGTTGATGATGCGCGCCTGGACGGAGACGTCCAGCGCCGAGACGGGTTCGTCGAGGACGAGGAAATCGGGTTCGAGCGCGAGCGCGCGGGCGATGCCGACGCGCTGACGCTGCCCGCCCGAGAACTGGTGGGGGTAGCGGTAGTAGTGCTCCTCGCGGAGGCCGACGCGGTCGAGCAGGTCCCGGACCCGGTCGCGGCGGATCTCGGCGCTTCCTTTCGTCACGGTCACCGACACCGCGGTTTCGCCCTCGCGGTCGACCGTCACGTCGAGGTCCGCGGCGGTCAGCGGGAGCGCGTCGCGGACCGACACCTCGTGGTCGGACGCGGTGACCCGGACGATGATGTCGGGCGCATTTTTGTCGTCGGACTCCGCAACGCGGCCGCCGGTGACGGTCGCGTCGGCCACGCCCTCGACCCTGACCGCGAGCGCCGGCCAGTCGTGAGCGTCCAGCGGCTCGCGGACGATCTCGCCGACCGTCATCCGGTCGTTGAGGCTCTCCTCTGGGTCCTGAAACACCATGCCGACCCGGCGCTGCCACGCGCGCCGTTCCTCTCCCGAGAGGTCGGTGACGTCTCGCCCCTCGGCCTCGACGGTCCCCTCGGTCGCGGTTTCGAGACCCAGGATCGTCCGTCCGAGCGTGGTCTTCCCGCAGCCGGACTCGCCGACGAGGCCGACCGTCTCGCCCTCGTGGACGTCGAAACTGACGCCGTCGACGGCCTTCACCGGCGGCGCCGACGAGACCAGCGACTCGTCCTCGTAGTAGGTCCGCAGGTCCCGCACCGAGACCAGCGGTGCGTCGCCCTCGCCGTCGCGGGCGTCGCCGCTCTCGGCGGTGTCGCGGGCGTTCTCGTCGGCCGCCGCGGCCGGATTGGTGGTCGTCACCGTCGGTCACCTCCGCCGTCCGCGCGAGCGTCGCCGTCAGGTCCGTCGCGGACCTGCGCGAGCGACTCGTCGTACTCGTCGTCGTGGAGGAGGCAGGCCGCGATCCGGTCGTCGTCGGGGTCGCCGACCGGCTGGTGGTCTGGCGCGACCTGTCGACAGGCGCCGAAGGCTTCCGGACACCGCGGCGCGAACCGGCAGTCGGTGGCTTCGCCGGTCGGCGTCGGCACCTCGCCGTCGATGGTCGGCAGCTGCTCGTCGGGGTCGGTCCGGCCGGGGATGCTCTCGAGGAGCGCTCGCGTGTAGGGATGCGCGGGAGCGTCGAACAGCGCCTCTGTGGGCGCGCGCTCGACGATCTGGCCGGCGTAGATGACGTTCACCCGGTCGGTGGCGTCCTCGATAACGCCCATGTCGTGGGTGATGAAGAGAATCGCGAGGTCGGACTCCCGTTGCAGATCGGCGAGCAAATCGAGGATCTGGGCCTGGATGGTCACGTCGAGGGCCGTCGTCGGTTCGTCACAGACCAGCAGATCGGGGTCACACGCGAGCGCCATCGCGATGACCGCCCGCTGTTGCATCCCGCCCGAGAGCTGGTGGGGGTACTCGCCGACCCGGCGCGGGGCGTCGGGGATGCCGACGTCCTCCAGCAGTTCGATAGCCCTGTCGCGGGCCTCGCTCCCCCGGAGGTTCTGGTGGATGCGCAGCGCCTCGCGGATCTGGTTGCCGACGGTGTAGACGGGGTTGAGCGAGTTGCCGGGGTCCTGGAAGACGATAGCGATGTCGCCGCGGTGGTCGTCCCAGCGGCCCTCGGTCAGGTCCTCGCCGCGAAAGCGGATCGCGCCGCCCTCGATGGCGCCGGGGTCGTCGACCAGCCCGAGGATCGACCGGGCGGTGACGGACTTCCCGGAGCCTGACTCGCCGACGAGGCCGACCGTCTCGCCCTCGCGGACGTCGAAGCTGACGCCGTCGACGGCGTGGACCGTCTCGCGCTCGGTGTGGAAGACGGTCCGGAGGTCCTCGACCGCCAGCAGCGACTTTTCTCCGCCGTCGGAGGGTGTTTCACCGCCCCGGACAGCGTCGCTCACGCGCCACCACCCCGCCCGGCGGCCCCGCCGCCGGCGCTGTCGGACTGCGGGTCGATGGCGTCGCGCACGCCGTCGCCGAGCGCGTTGAACCCGGTGACGACGAGAGTGATCAACACCCCGGGGATGAGCGAGATGTGCCAGGAGCCGGTGTCGACGTAGTCCTGGCCGATGTTGACGGCGCGACCCCACTCGGGGGTCGGCGGGGAGACGCCCAGCCCCAGGTAGGAGAGCCCGGCGATGGCGATGATGGCGCCGCCGAGCGTCATCGAGCCGTACACGAGCAGGTAGCCAGTGATGTAGGGGAGCATGTGCTTGCGCATGATCGTCCGCGGTCGCTGGCCGAAGCTACGGGCGGCGTCGATCCACTGGCGCTCGGAGACCTGGAGCGCGGGGCCGCGCACCGACCGCCACATGTACGTCCAGCCGGTGCCGGCGAAGATGAGCGCCAGGACGAACCCGCCGCTGTAGACGTCGCCGATCCCTGTATCCGACAGGACGGTCGTCAGCATGATCAACAGCAGGAGCTGGGGCATCGCCATCACGGCGTCCGACAGCAGGACCGTCCCGAGGTCGACCCGGCCCTTGTAGTAGGCGGCGAAGAGCGCGAGCGACGTGGCGAGCAGCGCGCTCAGCCCCACCGACAGGAGGCCGATGACCAGCGAGATGCGCGACCCGGCGGTGATGAAGGTGAACAGGTCGCGGCCGAACGGGTCGGTGCCGAAGGGGTGATACCGGCCGTAGTCGTCGTACGTCAGCGGCATCACCCGGTTCGAGTCGCCCTGGGACTGGGAGTCCTGGTTGGCGGTCCCGACGAGCGTCGTCGCCACCTCGCCCTCCTCGGCGTCCCAGTACTGCAGTTCGTAGGAGTACGAATCGCGCATGTTCTGCTCGACGGTCGTCGGCCCCATCGCGGGGGCGAAGACGGCCATCACGACGAACATGAAGACGACTGTGAGTCCGAAGATTCCCCAGGAGTGCGAGCGCAGGCGGTCGACGACGTCGTCGCGGGGCGTCCAGTCGGCCGCGCGGTACTCCCGGCGGTAGAGCCGGTAGCCGAGGACCGCCCAGCCCGCCCAGGCGAACGCGTAGGCGTAGATGAGGACGACCCGGAGCGCCCACGACGCGGCGGGGCTAAGCCCCGCGGTGGTACCGACCCAGCGCTCGCCGTTCCAGTAGCCCTGGTTCGGGAGCGTCTCTCGGGAGAGCAGCGTCGGGACGTCGCCGGCCCCGCGCTCGAGGCCGTTCAGGACGTCGACGAGCGACGCGGCCGCGGAGCCGAGCGGACCGGGTGCGGGCGTCGCCGCGACCATGTCCGCGAGCAGGCCGAGGAGGAAGTTCGCGGCCGCGCCGGCCTCCAGTGCGAGCAGGGCGACGCCGGCGCCGAGCCAGACGAGTGCCGGCGACCCGGTCGGCAGCACGGTCGAGCGGTCGGCCGCCGCGGGACCGTCGCCGTCGGACGACGGTGTGGCGTCGCGGCCGGACTCGGGACTGTCGCCGCCGGACGCCGGGGCGTCACCGGCCGCGTCGTCGCTGGTCGCGCCCGCCATGTCAGGCGCCCTCCAGGCCGACGCGGGGGTCTATGACGGTGTACAACAGGTCTTGGACGAGGTTGATACCGACGATCATGAGGATGAAGACGTACATCAGGGCGCCGACGAGCGGGAGGTCGCCCGAGATGGCGGCGTCGACGAACAGTTTTCCGATGCCGTTGATCGCGAAGACGGTCTCGACGAGCACGGACCCGCCGATGAGCAGGAACGCCTCGCTGGTGATGATCGGGACCAGCGGGACGAGCGCGTTGCGCAGGACGTGTTTCCAGACGAGCACGCGGTCGGAGACGCCCTTGGCTTTCGCCATGTCGACGAAGTCCTCGTTTTTCACTTCGAGGACGGCCGTCCGGCCGATGCGCATCTCGTTGCCCATCGAGGCCGACCCCAGGACCAGCGCCGCGGGCAGGACTTTCTTGAACGCGGTCAGCGTCTTCTCCGGTTCGAGGACGAAGTTGAACAGCCCGTCGCCCGCCAACAGCGGCCCGCTCAGATAGCCCAGTTCGGGGCTGCCCGACAGCGCGTCGAGGTCGACGACCCAGTTCTCCCAGTCGAAGCCGACGAGGCTCTCGGTGCTCCCCAGCAGGGCGAGCAACATGATCGCCAGCCAGAAGTTCGGCATCGCGCGCCAGACGATCCCGCCCAGCGAGGCGAGGTAGTCGGCGCCGGTGTTCGACCGGAGTCCCGCGTAGAAACCCAGCGGGACGCCGACGCAGACGGCGATGGCGACCGACCAGAAGCCCAGCCACAGCGTCCGCGGGAGGAAGTCCATGATGAGCGCGTTCACGTTCGACCCCTGGTAGAGCAGGAACGTCCGGCCCAGGTCGAACGTGTACAGGTCGACCAGGTAGGAGACGTAGTGTTCCAGCGGCGGCTCGTTGAGCCCCAGTTGCTCCTGGGCCGCCCGGTAAGCGGCGGGATTGCGGACCTGCCCCTCGCTGAGCAGTCGCGACGCCGGGTCGACCGGCCCCATGAAGATGATGAACCACGTCATCGACGTGCCGAACCAGACAACCGGGATCGACAGCAGGACCCGCTTGAGGAGGTATTTCAGCCGCGTCACGGCGCACCTCCGGGATCGGCTCCCGCGGCTCGTCGGCCGGTCGGTGACGGTCGGTCCCGCGTGCGATACTCGCCAGTCGGGCGGATTCGGGCGCGTCGAGATGTCATCGTGGAGAGACGTGCATACGTGCGGTCGGTGGTGCGAGCCGTGCGGTCGGTCGGGCTGCCGGCGGCCGCTGGAGCCGGCGGTCGGTCAGGCTGTCGGCGGCCGCTGGGGCCGGCGGTCGCTCGAGCTGCTGGGGCCGGCGGTGCCGGTCGGTCCGCGGTGCGGTCGTCACTCGCTCAGTGTGACGTTGTTGAACGTCTGGTTCTCCATGACGCCGTACATCTCGACGTCGACGTCCTGGTGCCAGAAGCGCTGGGCGGTCGTGTGAGCGAACGGCAACTCCTGGACCGAGGCCCAGTTCATTTCCTCGACGGTCTGGAACGCCTCGTTGCGCGAGAGACGGGCGTCCTCGCTGTCGCCCTGGTTGCCCTCGAAGTTGCTCTCCCAGGCGTCCATCGCGGTCTGGCGGTACTCCTCGGTGTAGTAGCTCTCCTCTGCGCCCCAGCGGGTGAACTGCGTGCTCGGGCTGTTCCCCCAGAGGAACCGCAGGAAGTTCTGCGGGCCGGGGTACTCCATGCCGTCGCCGAGACCGAACATCTCCATGTCGGCGTTGATCGCGCGGCTGATGATCGTCCCGAACTCCGCGGTCTCGATCTCCATGTCGATGTACGCCGCGGTGGCCTTCGACTGGAGCGTCGTGAGCACCTGCGTGTAGGCGTCGTCGCCCGCGATGTCCGTCGCGGTGATCGAGTAGGTGTTCCCGTCGCCGTAGCCCGCCTCCTCCATGACGGCTTTCGCCTCGTCGATCTGCGTCTCGCCGTAGCCGTACGGGTAGCCGTCCGCCGCGAACTCGGTGTTTGACTGGTAGCCGTTCTCGGCGTGGCGGTCGTAGCTCTCCTCGCCGGAGACGCCCTCCTCGAAGGTGGGATAGGGGGCCGGCGGCGTGATGTGGTAGCCGGCCTTGGCCGTCCCCTTGTAGACGTTCTCGACGATGTCGTGCTGGTTCATCAGGTGGGCGAACGCGCGCCGGACCGGGAGCGGGACCTCGAGCGTGTTGAAGACGATGTACTCCGTCGACAGCGAGGGGATCTCGCCGTAGTTGACCTCGGTCCCGTTCCCGAGCGTGTACGTGCCGACCTGGCGGTTGCCCTGGCGCTCCTCGATAGAGACGTTGTCCGGGGTGAACGCGGCCGTCGGCATGTCCTCGAGGATGTCGGCGTTGCCGTTGGCGAACCGGTCGAGCCGGGTGTTCCCGCTCGTGACGACGGTGTAGGTGATCCCGTCGAGCTGGGGACCCTCGCCGTAGTAGTCCTCGAAGGCCGTCAGCTGGATCTCGCTGCCCTTGCTCCAGGAGTCGACCTGGAAGGGGCCGAGCCCGGCGTAGGTCGGGCCGCCGTCGGCGGTGCTGAAAAACTCGTTGTAGCCGTACTCGCCGTCGTAGCCCTCGACGTCGCCGACCGCGCCCTCGGGGAGAATCGCGAACGCGCCGCCGGCGATCTGGTAGAGCGTGTACTGGAACGGGGAGGCCAGCGTCATCTCGAAGGTGTAGTCGTCGACCGCCTCGACCGCCAGCGAACCGGGGACGATGTCGTCGGCCGTCGCCTCGCCGGTTGGCGTCGTCCGACTGGCGTCGCGCTCGTGCTCGATGCGCATCGTCTCGCCGATGATGTCGTCCTGGTTACGCGAGTTCTCGGACTCGGCCAGGCGCCGGTAGGAGTAGACGATGTCGTCGGCCGTGAGCTCGCTCCCGTCGTGGAAGCTGACGCCCTCCTTCAGGGTGAACGTGTAGGTGAGCCCGTCGTCGGAGACCTCGTAGCTCTCGGCCAGCGCGGGCTCGGGCGGATAGAGCCCGTTCCGGAACTCCATCAGCGACCGGCCGTACTGGTCGTAACCCGCGCCCGACCCCTTCGCGTTGATCGGGTCCAGCGTCTGGATCGACCCCGTGGCCATCATCCGGAGCGTCCCGCCGCTCGGGGCGTCGGTTCCGTCGCCGCCGTCGCCGCCGTCGCCGCCATTGCCGCCGTCGCCGCCGTCGCCGCCATTGCCGCCGTCGCCGCCATCGCCACCGTCACCGCCGTTCCCGTCTGTATCCGTCGAATTACCGCCGCTCGAACAGCCAGCCAGCACAGTTGCCACACCGGCACCCGCCGCGGTCAGAAACCCTCTTCGGGTTTTTCGTTTTGGCATCGATCGATTGTTCTCTTCTTTGTAAAAGTGGGTTTCTAATGGATGTATGTCCATCTACTGTCGGGTATCACGCCTATATATCCGAATATATTCAAACATATCAGAATTTCGCAATTCACATACGTCGCCGAGTCGGACCGCTCGTCCATGGCAGCAAACGCGACCGACGACTCCTCGGCGTGGGGACGAACGCTCGGTGAGGCGGGAGAGATGGCCGACCGACTGCGGACAGAGGGCTGGGACGTCGTCACCGTCCGCGCGGGCCACGTCGCGCCGGTGCCGCCCGAGCGCGGGGACACCGACCGGTTCGGACTGGTCTACGTCGCGCCCGAGGGCGTCGCCGACACGCTCCCGGCGGTCGTCGAGCGCGCCGACCTCCGGCGTTACGAGGTGTTCCGCCGGCAGGTCGGCAACGACCTGTTCCTCCTGACGCGCCTCGACGACCCCGACGCGCGGGTCGCGGTCCTGCTCGTCGGCGCCGTCAACCTCACCACCGCGGAACCGCTCGTCGACGCCGCCCGCGAGCGCGGCGTCCTCCACTCGCACGTCCACCTCCTCGACGAGACCCGTCTCGCCTCCGTCCGCCACGACGACCCGGCGGCGTTTTTCCCGCAACTTGAGTGAGCGGGTCTGTGAGCCGACTCTCGTGAGCGTTTCAATGTGATCCGGTCACGTTCGGAGCCGTCCGGAGAGAGAGGGTGCGCTCCCGTCCACGCCGTCACGGTATATTTGCGATCGTAGCGGGTTTTTTGCGGTCGCAGTCCCCCCGTACAGCCGTGTCAGCCCACACCGCAGACGACGCCGAACCGGACGGAGACGAGGCCGAGTCGGACGGAGACGGCTTCGATCCCGGCGCGCACGCGGGGTCGGTGATGGCCCGCCTGGCCGCGCCGACCGCCCCGACCGAGACGACGCTGGCCGTCGTCGCCGACCCGCACGTCGCGACCCGCGCCGAGGGCACGTCGAAACTCTTCGAGCACACCGAGACGCACTTTCGCAACGCCGTCGCCGACATCGCCGCCAGAGAGGTCGACGCCGCCCTCTCGGTCGGCGACCTCACCAAGGACGGCGAGCCCTGGAACTACGACGCCGTCGCCGACACGCTCGACGGCCTCGACGTCCCGTTCTACGCCGTCCCCGGCAACCACGACGTTCCGAAAGAGGGCGACGAGCACGACACGCCGCCGGTCGCCGAGTTCGCCGACCAGTACGCGCCCGGCGGGTCCTACCCGTTCACCGCGAGCGTCGGCGGCGTCGACCTCGTGGGGCTCAATACTGCCGGGACCGCCGACTTCCTCTTCGACAGCCACGACGGCGCGATCGACCCCGACCGGATCGAGGCGGTCCGGGACGCGCTGGCGACCGCCGACGACCCGGTCGTGCTCTCGCATTTCAACCTGCCCGCGATGGCCGAGCAGTTGCGCGCCCACCGCGACGCGGTCGAGCCGGAGATGTACATTCCGCCAGTGACGCGCGACAGCGACCGCTTCGTCGAGACGCTCGCCGACGGGGGCACGAGCCTGCTGTTGACCGGCCACTTGCACATGCCCGCGACGGCCGTCGAGGGCGGCGTCCGCGAGGTGATGGTGCCGACGACCTGCTCGTTCCCGCAGGGCTACGTCACCCTCACCGTCGGCCCCGACGGGACGATCGTTCGCTTCTACCCCGTGGCCGGTCGCGCGGGGATGCGCCGCGGCTACGCCGAGCGGTCGACCGATTCGACGACCGCCCGCGGCCTGACCGCGATGGCCGCCGACCGCCTCGCGCGGTTCCCGCTGGTCGACGAGGTGGCGCGATGAGCCCCGGAGACGCGCCCGCGGATCGCGGCGACGGGTCCGACGCCGATGTCTCCGACGCCGACGAGCGCGCGGTCACGGCCCTCGCGGCCGCCCGCGCCGGAAGCGCCGTCGCCGCCGACCACTACCGCACGGACTTGCCCGTCGAACAGAAAGACGGGAAGACGGATCTGGTGACCCGCGCCGACCGCGAGGCGGAGGTGGCCGTTCTCGACGAGATCCGGGAGCGCTATCCCGACGACACGATCGTCGCCGAGGAGTCCGCCGGCGAGACGGCCGTTCCCGAGACGGGCGCGGCGTGGGTCGTCGACCCGATCGACGGGACGAACAACTTCGTCCGGGAGATCCCGCTGTGGGCGACCGCGGTCGCCGCGGTCGTCGACGGCGAGGCCGTCGCGGCCGCGGTCGTCCTCCCGGCCGTCGGCGACGCCTACGTCGCCGGTAGCCAGGAGACGCGGCTCGTCCCCGTTACCGACGGCGGGGGCGAGCGAGACAGCGACGTGCCCGCTGTCGGCGAGGTCGTGACCGTCAGCGACCGGACGGACCCCGAGGCGATGGCGGTCGCGCCGACGATCTGGTGGGACATGGACCAGCGCGACCAGTACGCGGCCGCCGCGAGCGAGGTGGTCCACCGCTTCGGCGACCTCGCGCGCTTTCGCTCGGCGCAGGTCACGCTCGGCATGGTCGCCGCGGGGTCGCTCGACGGGACCTTCACCAATCTGACGCCCAACCCCTGGGACTCGGTCGCCGGCGCCCACCTCGTCGAGTGCGCGGGCGGGACGGTCACCGACCTCGCGGGCGAGCCCTGGCGCCACGACGCCGACGGGTTCGTCGCCTCCAACGGCCACTGTCACGACGAGGTCCTCGCCGCCGCCCGTGCCGTGGCCGACGTGGCCGACGACGCGGACGAGAACTGATCGTCCACGAGGCGAAGCGCCCGCGGTTTTCGCGCGGACGGAAAGGGACTTGACGCCGGTCGTCCTACCGGCGAGCATGAACACGCGACAGACCGCGGCGGAGATCGTCGTGGTCGACTACGGGCTGGGGAACCTGCGGAGCGTGACCCGCGGACTCGAACGCGCCGGGGCCGCCGTCGACGTCAGCAGCGACGTGGCCGCCCTCGACCGCACCGACGGGGTCGTCCTCCCCGGCGTCGGCGCCTTCGCCGAGGGCATGGACAACGCCGGCCCCTTCCGCGACGCGCTGGTCGAGCAGGCCGACGCCGGCACTCCCCTGCTCGGGATCTGTCTCGGCATGCAGATGCTCCTGACCTCCAGCGAGGAGGCCGAGCGCGAGGGCCAGGGCGACGCCGAGGGGCTGGACCTCGTCCCCGGCCGGAACGTCCGCTTTGCCGACGACGTGAAGGTGCCACACATGGGCTGGAACGAACTCGATGTGGTCCGCGACCACCCCCTGCTGGACGGTGTCGACGGTGAGCACGCCTACTTCGTGCATTCGTACTACGCCGACCCGGACGACGAGAGCGCGGTCGTCGCCACGACCGACTACGGGATCGACTTCGCCTCGGTCGTCGCCAACGAGCGCGGCAACGTCTTCGGCACGCAGTTCCACCCCGAGAAGTCCGGCGAGGCCGGCCTGCGCATCCTCCAGAACTTCGTCGACATCTGCGTCGAGTAGCGGCGGAGGTGAGTCGCCCGACTGTCGATCTCGCTGAGACTGTGTTCGGTGTGACTGTTTTCGGTGTGCTGTCGAGGACTGCGAACGGGGCGGAATTCACTGGAGGACGTCGCTCGATCCCGCAGAGACGACTCCGACCGCCACCGCAAACAGCGTGAAAGCCCCGCTACGAACTACTGGAACCGCCACCGCAAACAGCGTGAAAGCCCCCGGTCGCTCGTACCGCCGCGGCTCGCTGCGCGCTTCGCTCCCTTCGGTCGCTGCAGTGCTTACGTCGCCGGGGCGGTACGAGCGCCCGGCCCCTTTCATTCCCACCCGCTCAGACTGGCCGGCCAGCCGAATCGGGTGGGAATGAAAGGGGCCGGTCGCTCCGGGAAGGCGGACGCAGTAAGCACCGCAGGCCGAAGTCCTCGTGAGCGAAGCGAACGTGGACCGAGGCCGAGGCGCGCAGCAAGGCCCCCGACCGGAGCGACCGGGGGCTTTCACGCTGTTCGTGGAGGCGATCACGGTCGCTCTTGCGGGGGCTTTCACGCTGTGTCCAGTCGCTGTTCAGTCACACCGTCCCGATCACTCCTCGCCGCGACCACACCCACCGAAACCGACTCTCGTCCAAGTTTACTTGTGACGGCCGGCTGTACGTGTCAGTATGGATCTATTCGCCGCGACCGCGGCGCTGTTCCGGGCCGTCGCGGTCCTGCAGTCTGACGTGGACGTTGACGTCGACCTGACGGGCGCGCTGGGCGGCGGCGCGGTCGGGACCTTCGTCGGGACGGTCGTCGTCGGTGCGATCCTGGTCGCGCTCGCGCCCGACTACACGAAAGCTCGCATGGCCGAGGTCGTCGAAGAACCCGTCGGCAACTTCGTCTACGGCGTCGTGGTCCTCGTCTTCCTGATCCTCGCGGTGATCGTCCTCGTGTTCACGATCGTCGGGATCATCGTCGCGATCCCGCTCGGGTTCGTGGTCTACCTGGCCTGGGTGTTCGGATCGACCATCGCCTTCCTCGCCGTCGCCGACCGACTCCTCGACCGCGGCGACGACGAGTGGCTGGTGGTGTTACTCGTCGCCGCCGGGATCAACGGCGGCCTCGTCCTCTCGGGGATCGGAGCGCTCGTCGCCTTCTGCGTCGGCGCCGCCGGGTTCGGCACGGTCGTCCGTCCCTACTTCGACTGACCGGTGACCCATCCTGGACGGTCCACGCCACAGCGTATCGTGGACGGTCCACGCAACAGCGTATCGTGGACAGTTCACACCGACTTGGACCGTCCATGCCTAACGCATTAGGGTGTTGCGTTAGCCCACAGGAGCCACAACGTTGTGGTATGTACGAGATAGAAGCCGACCGACGGACGAACCGCCTGTACCTCGACCTGACGGGACGAATGGACAGAGATGACCTCGAAGAGGCTGCCAGCGCGGCGGTCGCAGCGGCCGAGAACCTCCGACACGGGTTCGACATCGTGAACGACCTCTCGGGGTTCACACCGCCCTCGCCGGAGGCCGCCAAGCCGATCAAGCGCGCCCAGGGCGAACTCGTCGAGATGGGCGTCGACCGCGTCGTCCGCGTCGCCGACGAGGAGACGAGCCAGGTCGTCCTCAACGCCTTCGAGCGCCGCTCGCGTGACGTGGGCTACAGCGGCGAGACCGCCGACTCGGTCGCCGCGGCCGAGCGCCGCCTCGAACAGGAGTCCGTCGCCGGCTACGCCAGCAACTGAGACGGCCCGCTGTCAGTCGCGCTCGCCGGCCCTCTCTTCGGGAGACGTCGTATCTGTCGGCAGTACGACCGTCGCCCTCGTCCCGTTTTCGACCTCGAACTCCAGCCTGCCGCCCAGCGCCGCCGTCCCCCAGGTCGCCAGCCAGAGGCCCAGTCCGCTGCCGTGGTCCAGCGCCGACTCGCTCCCGTCTTCGACGACGGCGAGTTCGTGTTCGGGGATGCCCGGCCCGTCGTCGACCACTCGCAGCGCGACCGCTCCCGCGGTGCCGTCCGTCCCCCCGTCGGCCGCCGGCCGTCGCTCGGCGCGCAGTTCGACCGCGGGGTCGGGCCCGGCGTGCTCGAGCGCGTTCTCGACGAGCGTCCCGAGGACGGCCCGCAGGACCGCGGGGTCAGTCTCGACGGTGGGGTCCGTCTCGGCAACGGCCACCACGTCTCGTCCGGTTTCGCCGCCCCTGTCGGCGCCACCGCCGTCCCCGTCGGCGTACTCGGCGACGACCTCCTCGAAGAGGGGGGCGACGGCAACGGACTCGCGGTGGTCGTCGCGGTCGAGGACTCGCTCGATCTCGCGGGCTTTCTCGCCGAGGGCGAGCAGGTCGTCGGCCTTGTCCCCGGCGCGGTCGAGCAGGGAGACGGTCTCCGCGTCGTCGATCCGCTCGGCGGCGGCGTCGGTAAAGCCCGTGACGACGGTCATGTCGTTGCGGAGGTTGTGCCGGAGGACGCGATTGAGGACGTTCAGGCGCTGCTCGCGTCGCCGTTCCTCGGTGACGTCTTGGAAGACGACGGTGTGACCGACGTGGGTACCTGTGGCGTCGGACAGGGGGGTGGCCGTGACCGAGTACACCGTCCGGCGCCCGCCCGCGGTGACGGTGACGCTCCCGTCGGGAGCGGTCGGGTCGACGGTCGGCGATTCCTCCGCCGCACTGGCGGTCGCGAGGATGTCGTCGAGCGGGCGGGTCAGCGCGTCGCCTTTCGCCACGCCGAACCCCTCGCAGGCGGCGGCGTTGAGCGTGACGACCCTGGCCTGTTCGTCGACGATGATGACGGGCGCGCCGAGGTCGTCGATGGCGGCGCGCTCGCCGGCGCGGCGCGTGGCGGGGTGGAACTCGAACATGTCGCTGCCGACGAACGCGTAGGCGTCGAGCGCGATGTGGGGCAGGAACATGACGGTCACGAGGTTCAGCTGGGGGACGGGGCCGACGCCGTAGAGCCAGACGAGGTGGGCGACGACGGGCGGGATGGTGCTGAGTCCGACGGCGACGGCCTCCCGGCGGTAGAGCGGGCCGTAGCTGACGACGGTGTCGAACAGCAGGAGGCTGCCGACGCTGATGACGAGGACGCCGGCGGTCGTGAGCGCGAGGGTCCACGGCTGGAGGGCGTACGACGCCGTCGCCAGCCCGCCCACGGGGTCGATCGCGAACCCCGTCCAGGCGACGTGGTGGAGCGGGTTGGTGGCGACGACGGCCCCGATGACGAACGGCGCGGCGGCGAGGAGCCGCCAGCCACGCCGGAGCACCTCGCTGCGGCCGGTGTACGCCAGCGCGAACGCGAGGAAGTAGAGACCGGTCCCGGCGACCCCGACCCAGGTGAGCACCTCCAGCGCCCACCGGAGCCAGCGCGGGTCGAACGTGACCAGAGCCAGCGCGTAGGCGCCGCTCCAGCACGCCTGCGAGGCGAGGCTCGCGACGAACCAGTCAGCGCCGGGCTTGTCGCGGTAGCGCCAGAGGTAGGCGGCGAGAACGAGCGAGCCGACGGCGGCGAGGACCGACGCCGCGACGGGCCACACCACCGGTGCCATGCCATCTCCTGCGTCGGAAGCCACTTCCCGATTTCGGTGGGGAAGCCCGGCACGGCGACTGCGGGCCGCTCCGTGGCGGCGAGCCTACCCGCGCCGGACACCGCCGAACTCGAAGCGCGCGCCGCCCGACTCGCTCTCGGTCACGTCGACCGTCCAGCCGTGGCGCTCGGCGATCTGTGCGACGATCCGGAGGCCGAACCCGGTGCCGTCCAGCGACGTGGAGTAGCCCGACTCGAACACCTGCTCGCGCTCTTCGGGCGGGATGCCGACGCCGTCGTCGGCGACAAAGAAGCCGTCCCCCGTGTCGCCGACAGTGACGGTCAACCGCGTCTCGGCGGTGTCACCGTCGCCGCCCGCGTCGCCACCACCGACGCGGCCTGCGTCGACGTCGCCGCGGCCGTGTTCGACGGCGTTCCCGAACAGGTTCTCGAGGAGCTGGGCGAGCCGCGAGCGGTCGGCGTAGACGGTGGCCTCGGTGTCGACGCGGAGGTCGGCGCCGGTCGCGGCGACGTTCTCCCAGCACCGCTCTGCGAGGTTTCCGAGTGCGAGCGGTTCGATCTCGACGGCCGACTCGCCCTCGCGTGCGAGTTCGAGCAGGTCGTCGATGAGTGTCTCCATGCGGTCGTGCGCGCGGGCGACCGCCGCGACGTGGTCGCTGTCACACTCGTTGCGGACCAGTTCGAGGCGTCCGCTCGCGACCGTCAGTGGGTTGCGCAGGTCGTGTGAGACGACGCTGACGAACTCGTCGAGGCGCTCGTTTTGCCGCTCGAGTTCGCGCTCGCGCTCGCGCTGGTCGCTTATTTCGCGGGCGACGGCGACCACGCCGCCGAACGCGCCTTGGATGGTCAGCCGCGTGAGCCGGTAGTCGACGACCGCGTGCCCGTGACCGGGGAACTCCCCCTCGCGGACGCCGCGGATCTCCTCGCGGTCACCGGCGACCAGTTCCGCGAACGGGTCGCCCTTGCCCTCCGCGCGGATCGCCTCGACCAGCGCGCTCTCTCGTCCGACGAGTTCCGCCTTCGACACACCGTAGAACTCCGCGAGGTAGTCGTTGACCACCTCGAAGCGTCCTTCGGCGTCGTAGATGCAGGCGGCGTCGCGCATCGCGTTGACCATGCTCTCGTATCGGCGCAGTTCCCCCTGCCGGCGCTCGCGCTCGGTGACGTCAGTGACGACGCCGCAGATCGCCTCGGGCTCGCCCTCGTCGTCGTACAGCGGGTGTTTCTGCGACCGGATGCGTCGCTCGCTGTCGCCCCGCGAGATGTGGTCTCTGACCTCGATGGTCTCGCCGGTCGCGAACGCCCGCCGGTCCTCCTCGCGGATCCGCTCGATGACCTCGGGTCCGAACAGGCTCTCGTCGGAGATGTCGGCCACCGACGTCTCCGGGTCGATGCCGAGCCACTCGCGGGCCGTCTCGTTGAGTATCGTGTACTGGCCGTCCGGCTTTTTCATGAAGATGCCCGCCGAAACCGTGTCGAGGACCGCCTCCAGTTGCCGGTTTTTCGCGTGGAGGTCCTGCTCGTAGGCGACCCGCTCGCTCACGTCGCGGCTGATGACCAGAAACCGGTCCTCGCCGTCGAGTTCGAACCGGACGATGTGGACCTCCACGGGCAGGGTCGACCCGTCCGCGCGCCGGTACCGACCGTCGACCTTCCGCCGGTCGCCGGTCTCCATCTCCGCCCAGAGCTGCCGGGCGTCGGCCTCGTCGATGACCGCATCGAGTTCCCAGACCTTCCGGCCGAGGAGTTCGTCCTCGTCGTAGCCCAGTTCCTCGCAGATCCGGCGGTTGACGTCCCGGATCGTCCCCTCGGCGTCGTGGACGTCGATCATGTCCGGGGAGTGGTCGAAGAGCGCTTCGAGGCGCGCGGTCGTCGCCGTCAGTTCCTCCTCGCGGCGTTTGCGGTCGGTGACATCGGTGATAAAGCCCTCCAGCGCGACGATGTCCCCGTCGTCGAACACGCCGCGGCCGCGCTCCCAGAACCACTTTCTCTCGTCGGCAGCCGTGCGGACGCGGTAGGTCACCTCGAAGGGGTCACCCTCTGCGAGCGCGCCCTGAACTGTCGCCCACAACTCGTCCCGGTCATCGGGGTGGATGACGTCCTCGCCCCAGGAGACCTGGCCGGATTCGAGGGCCGCGGCGGGGTAGCCCACCAGTCGCTCGCACTCGCCCTCGATGTACTCCATCGGCCAGCTCGGTTCGTTCCGGCAGCGGTAGACCACGCCGGGGAGGTTGCTGATCAGCGTCTCGAGGCGGCGCTTGCGCTCCGTGAGCGCCTGCCGGGAGTGGTCGTGTTCGACGGCGTTCTCGATGCGGTTGGCCAGGATGGCGTACTGCTCGGTGCCGGTCTCTTTCTGGAGGTAGTCGGTCACGCCCGCCGAGATGGCGGCGCTGGCGATCTCCTCCGAGCCCTTGCCGGTGAAGAGAATGAAGGGCAGATCCGGGTGCTCGGCGCGGACGGCGTCGAGGAACTCGATGCCGTCGGTGCCGGGCATGTCGTAGTCCGAGACGACACAGTCGACCGATTGCTCGGCGAGCGCGTCCAGTCCGGCCGACGCGCTGGTCGCGGTGACGACCTCGATCCGGTCGTCCTCGCGCTCGAGATAGGTCGCGACGACCGCCGCCAGGTCCGGGTCGTCGTCGACGTGGAGCACGCGGATACAATCGGGAGAGACGCTCATCGTCGGGTCGTGTCTACACACGTTCTCGCTCGGGCACAATAAGTGTGTTAGCCACAGGAGAGGTGTAACACGGTCACGCACGATCCTGTTCGTGACCGTGAACGGCCCGCCACGGCCGGCGCGTCGACCGTCGCCGGTCGGCGGTCGACGGACCAGCGGGTCACAGGAACTCGCGGACGTCGGCGTACCACATGTCGTGGTGGTCGACGGCGTCGACGGCGCGGGCGATCCGGACGGCGATGGCGTGCCAGCACAGTTCGTCGGGGTCGGCGTCGTCGAGGTTGTACTCGGCGTCGGCACAGTCACAGGAGTCGCCCTCGACGACGTACTCGTCCTCGTAGCCGACGACGACGGTGAAATCGCGGTACTCCTTGACGCGCACCTCCGAGACGGCCTCGATTGCCCGCTTGCCGCGGTTGCCGTGCGCGTCGAGGATGCGGTCGACTATCGCCGGCGTGAGTTCGCCGGCGGTCCGCAGGTCCATCGCCCACTCCTCGACCCTGCTCACGGTGTCTCGTTTCGACATTGCCACGCCCCGCCTAAACAGGTTCGGTGCGGTGACCCCCCGCGTGGCGAGCGGCGGCGCTGGGGCGACGACGCGGCGAGGGACGCGAGGCGGCGACCGCGGAACGAGGCAGCGAGCAACGGAACGAGGCAGCGACCGCGGAGCGAAGCGGCGACCGTGGAGCGTGTGGCTTTTCGCGCTCGCCCGACCAGAGGGGGTATGCGCGTCACCGAGGGCGGCGTCGAGGTGGAGGTCCCCGAACAGGCCGACGCGGGCGTCGGCGACGCGGTGTTTTTCAACCCCGTGCAGGAACTGAACCGCGACGTGACCGTCGCCGCCCTGCGCGCGCTCCGCGAGCGCGGCGACCTCGGTGATCTGACCGGCGACGACCGCACGCCCTCGTATCTGGACGCCACGGCCGCCTCCGGGATCCGCGGTGCGCGCGCCGCGGCAGACGGCTGGGCGGCGACGCTGTGCGACGTCGACCCCGACGCCGTCGCGCTCTGTCGCGAGAACCTCGCACGCAACGACCTCGACGGAACCGTCGTCGAGCGCGACGCGAACGCGCTCATGCACGAGGAGCGCTTCGACGTCGTCGACCTGGACCCCTTCGGCACGCCCGTTCCCTTCGCCGACGCCGCCTTCCGGGGGGCGCGCCGGCTGGTCTGTGTCACCGCGACCGACACCGCGCCGCTGTGTGGCGCCCACTTCGAGAGCGGCGTCCGCCACTACTCGACCGTACCGCGAAACACCGAGTACCACGCCGAGATGGGGCTGCGCGTCCTGCTGTCGGCGATGGTCCGCACCGCCGCCCGCTACGACCTGGCCGCCCGGCCCGTCCTCAGCCACGCGACCAAACACTACGCCCGCACCTACCTCCTGCTCGACTCCGGCGCCCAGGCCGCCGACGCCCTGATCGACGACCTGGGCTACGTCGACCACTGCGAGCACTGCCTCTTCCGGTCCGCGTCGCGCGGACTGATCGCCGACCCGCTGGACGCCTGTCCCGAGTGTGGTCACGGGATCCAGACAGCGGGGCCGATCTGGCTCGGGCCGACCTGCGACGAGGCGTTCGTCGCCGCGACTCGCGAGGCGGTCGACGACGGGATGGGCACCGCCGAGGAGGCCCGCGACCTCTGCGAGACGCTCGCGGCGGAACTGGACGAGCCGACCCACTACGACCAGCACCGCCTGTGCAAGCGCTGGGGCGTCGGCGCCAGCGCGATGGACGACTTCCTCGACCGACTGCGAGCGGCCGGATACGAGGCCTCCCGCACCCACTACGGCGGGACGACGTTCAAGACCGACGCCGACGTGACCGAGATCCGCGACGCGACTCAGGAGTGACCGAGATCCGCGGCGCGAACGGCGGCAGTCGACCGACGCGGGCTGTGGCGCCCGCTCATACGGTCGGTTGTACGTCCTTTTCGAGATTCACCGGCCCGCTCGGCGAATCACCGGTACATCGGTACGACCGACCGTATCAGGCCGACGTCAGGCGCGAAGCGAGACCGTACAGCAGCTGGTAGACCGGTCGCAGGAAGTAGTTCGCCATGCCGACGAGGCCGAGCAGACCGCCCAGCGCCTGGACTTCGCCGGCGGTCGCGTCGAGGAAGACGAGGACGACGACGGCGGCGACGACCGGGCCGGCCGGGACTACCGGGACGATGTCGGCGGTGTCGTAGCGGTCGAGGTCGGCGTCGTCGACCGCCTGCGCGAGCGCGTAGACGACGCCGCCGAGGCCCAGCAGGACCGCCACGAGGACGAGCGATCCGGTGAGTCCCGCGGTGCCGGCGCCGACGAGACAGAAGCCGGCGGTCACCAGCACGACGGTCAGGCGAAACACCGCGCCGGTCAGCCGCTGGTCCATACCACCGCTCGCGGCGGCCGCGTCTTGGGTCTTTCGAGAGGGGGCGTCGGCGCGCTCGGCGACTGCGACGGCACCGACCACACGAGGCCGCAGCGACACCGACTGCACGAGGCCGCCGGGGAACCGATCACACGAGGCCGCCGGGGAACCGATCACACGAGGCCGCCGGGGAACCGATCACACGAGGCCGCCGAGGAACCGATCACACGAGGCCGCCGAGGAACCGATCACACGAGGCCGCCGAGGAACCGATCACACGAGGCCGCCGGGGAACCGATCACACGAGGCCGCGCCTATTAGTAGCCGACGCCCCACCTGCGAGTGTGGCATCCGATCCGCGCACCGAGCGGGCGAAGGCGGCCGGTCGCGACGCCGTCGCGCTCGCTCGCGAGGTGGTCGCCCTCGTCAGAGGCGAGCAGGTCACCTTCCTCGCGGCCGGCATCGCCTACTACGCCTTCGTCTCGGTGTTGCCGGCGCTGCTGTTGTTGCTCGCGGTCGCCTCGGCGCTGGGCGGCGACGAACTCGCGACCAGGGTCGTCGAAGCCTCGGGCGACGCGCTCTCGCCCGTCGGGCAGGACCTCCTGCGGGACACGCTCGTCTCCGCGTCGGGTCGCGCGCCCGCGACGCTCGTCAGCCTCCCGGTCCTGGCCTGGAGTACGCTCAAGGTCTTCCGCGGGCTCGACATCGCGTTCGACCGGATCTACCGGACCGAATCGAACCCCTCCCTGTTTGACCAGGTCCGCGACGCCGCGACGGCGCTGGGCGCCGTCGGCCTCGGCCTCGCCGCGCTCGTCGTCGTCGGGACGGCCATCGGCTACGCCGACGTGGCCTTCGTCGGTCTGGTCGGGACGCTCGCGCTCGTCGTCGTCCTGACGGTCGTGTTCCTGCCGCTGTACTACGTCTTTCCCGACGGCGATACCTCGGTGCGGGCGGTCCTGCCGGGGACAGTGCTCGCGGCGGTCGGCTGGACGGTCCTCGGGACCGCTTTCCGCCTCTACGCGGCGTCGGCCGACCAGTTCGCCCTCTACGGCATTCTCGGCGCCGTTCTGTTGCTCGTAACGTGGTTCTACGTCGGCAGCATCGTCTTGCTCGCGGGGGCGACGCTCAACGCCGTGCTGGCCGCGCGGGCCGACGAGACCGGCACGCACAAGAGGCCCCCAGCCGACAACCCCGATATCGAGCGCGCATGACCGCCGACACCGGTGCCGACGACGACGACGTCGCCGCCAGCGACGCGGACACCTCGGACGGTGAGACGGACACTCCGGACGTCGACCCCGAGGACGTGGCAGCCGTCGCCGCGGCGCTGGACGACCTGGACGGCGACGTCTCGGAACTCGCCGACGACCTCGACGACCTGGAGACGCGCATCGACGAGAAGACCGTCCATCGCGACGATATCCGGTCGGAACTCAGACGCTACGTCCGCAAGCGCCAGCGCCGCGGCCACGCCACCGGCTGGGGCCCCTACCTCGTCTTGCTCTACGGCACCGCCATGACCGTCGCCGCGTTCTTCTATCTCGGCGATATCTGGGCCATCGTCGCCATGCTCGTCATCTGGCTGTCGACGCTCGGCCTGTACGTCTTCATGCTCGTCCTCGGCGCTTTCCTGGGTGTTGGCCGCCGCCTCGCCGGCCTGCGGGATCTCGCCGGGAAGATCCGGTGACCGGCCCCGCGAGTGGACAGCCGGCCACGCCCCGGATCGGAGGACACATTTGCGACCCCGGAGTCCCACTGATACGATGGTGGCGTGGCGCGAACGCGCGAGCGAAGTCTGGACGCTCCCGAACCTGATCAGCCTCTCGCGACTCCCGCTGGTCGTCGGGATCGTCTTCCTGCTCGAGTCGCCGCTGCGATACGTCCTGTTCGCGCTCGTCGTAGTCTCCGACGGGGTCGACGGCTGGGTGGCCCGCCGACTCGACCAGACGACGGAACTCGGCGCGCTGCTGGACCCCGTGCTGGACAAGTTCACGGCGCTCGTGCTCGTCGTCGCGCTGTTCCCGCGGACGGACCTCGCCGTGGAGTTCCTCGTCTTGTTTTTCGCGCGGGACCTGTTCGTGCTGGCGCTCGTGCCGCTCGTGCCGCTGTACGGCTTCGACACGAGCAAGGTCCAGGCCAGACTGTTCGGCAAGGTCGTGACGAACCTCCAGTTTTTCGCGCTGGTGGCGATGCTCGTGCCACACGCCGACGCCGTCGAGGCGCTGTGCTGGCTGCTGGCGGTCGCGTCGGCGCTGGCTATCGCCGACTACGCGCTGTTCGTCGTCCGCGAACTGACCGACGCCGCGTGGGTGCGGACCCGCGGGGGCGTCGCGGCCGTCTACGCGACCGTCGCGCTCGCGATGGCGCTGCTCGCGGTCGGTCTGCTCGGCGAGCAACTCGCCGGCCTGGTCGAGATAGCGACCGTCAGCGTCTGATGACGGGAATCAGCGATAGGCGTTCATGTCGGCGAAGCGGTCGTCGTACCCCTCGCCGGCGGGGTGGGTCGGCTCCTCGTCGGTGAGGACGACGCGGTCGAACTTGTCCCACGAGTTCTCCCAGCCGAGGTGGGCGAACTCGGCGCGGCACTTGAGCGTGTGCCCGAGGCCGTTGCGGTGGAACATCCGCCGGGGGGCGCCCTCGCGGAGCGCGGTCACGAGATCCGCGGCGTCGTCGACCTCGGCTTCGAGTTCGACCCAGGCCTCGCCGACCGTCGAGCGCAGGTGGGCGTAGGATGAGAGATACGTGGGCAGGCCGGACTCGCGGGCGATCTCGCGGGCGCGGCGGTTGTCCCGCGACCAGTGTTTCGGGTTGTACACCTCGACGGCGTCGATCCACTCGGCGTAGGTCGCGATGTCCTCGCGGTCGAGACTGAGCGTGAGAAACTCCGGATGGGGTGCGAGGACGGCGGCGTCCTGGTCGGCGAGTTCGGCCATCGTGTCCTCGAGCGTGAGGAAGTCGGGCACCGGGTAGTCGGGGTCGACCGCGAGGACGTGTTTCCTGCTGGACCACTTGCCGGTGAAGTACTCGCGGGCTGGGACGACCAGCAACTCCTCGTCGGAGAATCGGGCGGCGCGCTCGGCGATAGTCGAGAGATGCTCGAAGTGGGGGGCGTAGACGAGGACGTCCAGTCCCGCGGCCTTCGCCCGCTCGACGACGCGTTCGTCGACGACCTTGACGTGGAGGTCGACGCGCGTCACCGCTCCAGCCTCGTCGGCATCGTCGGCACCGCCCGCACCGTCGGCGGCGTCGGCACCGCCCGCACCGTCTGCACTGTCTCCATTCTCGGCGTCGTCGGCACTGTCCGCACCTTCTCCGCCAGCCGCCGGGACGTCGCCTGCTCCGACACCGCCAGCGTCGCCGGTCATGAATTGTGGTACGCAACCCGGCGTTTCAATGTTACGACAGCCGGTTCAGGCCTCGAACTCGAGGACGACGGGGCGGTGGTCCGAGACCTGCACGTCGATGACGTCACAGCGGGTGACGGCGATCTCGGGCGAGGTGAGAAAGAGGTCGAGGGTGCGCGTGTCGGTGACGATGCCGTCGAGCGGGCGCGGCGGGACGGTCTCGCCGGGGTTGTGCAGAACGAGTCCCGCGGCGCCCAGCGTCTCCTCGACCTCGTCGAGGCCGTCGTAGGCGTTGAAGTCGCCGGCGACGACGACGCGCTCGCGGTCGGCGACGATGTCGACGATCTCGGCGAGCTGGCGGCGCCGCCCCCGGCCGCTCATCGCGAGGTGAACGCCGAACACGGAGAGGTCGCCGATGCGGGCCTCGCTGACCAGTCGCTTCGGGCCGGTGTCGAGGTAGTGGGCGGTGGTCTCACAGTCGAGGTCCGACCGGACGAGCAGGCCGTTCGAGAGGTGCTCGAGGACGGGCAGGTTCGCGAGGACGTTCCCGTCGCCGTACTTGCCGTCGGCGCGGGCGTCGTAGTCGAGGCCGCGCTCGGCCAGTTTCTCGGCGATGCGGGCGACCTGGCCGTCGGTGGCGGTCCGGAGCGAGCCCTGGTCGACCTCGACGAGCGTGACGATATCGGGGCGCTCGTCGGCGATGACGTCGACGAGGCGGTCGGTGGCCCGTTCCTCGGCGCCGCGGCTCCCGACCATGGCGCGGTGGGGCTTCAGCGCGTAGTCGCTGAGCGAACCGTCGTAGTCCAGCAGATAGCCGGCGTTGGCTGAGAGTATCTTCACGGTGTCTCCGACGCGCGTCTTGTGCTCTCTGAGCCGGTACGCCCGCTTAAAGGCGTTGGTGAGAGCACTCGATGGCGCCGGGACTGTCGGTCCGTCGAGAAAAACCGCAGAACGGAGAACGGAGCGGCCGTCTGACAGCGCGTGTCAGACTGGGATCAGCGCATCGCGAATCGGAGATTCGCGGGCTCTGAAATCGCCTGGCGATCTCAGAACGTCGGGAGACACGTCTCCCGTGCCCTGAACTCGTCGGACGAGTTCAGAACGTCTCGAGGTAGCGGTCGAGTTCCCAGTCGGAGACGTCGACGCGGTAGTCGTCGTACTCCTGGCTCTTGGCCTCGGTGAACTTGTCGTAGACGTGCTCGCCGAGGGCGTCCTGGATGACCTCGTCGGATTCGAGGGCGTCGATGGCCTCGCCGAGGTTCGACGGCAGCGTCGTGATGCCGTACTCCTCGCGTTTCTCCTCGTCGAACTCGTAGATGTTCTCGCGGACCGGGTCGTCGCACTCCAGGTCGCGCTCGATGCCGTCGAGACCGGCGTGGATGAGCGCGGCGAAGGCGAGGTAGGGGTTACACGACGGGTCCGGGAAGCGAGCCTCGATACGGGAGGCGGCCGGGATGCGCGCGGCGGGCTTGCGGATGAGCGCCGAGCGGTTCCGGTCGGACCAGGCGACGTAGACGGGCGCCTCGTAGCCCGGAACGAGTCGCTTGTAGGAGTTAACGGTCGGGTTCGAGACGGCCGCGATAGCCGGCGCGTGCTCGAGGATGCCGGCGAGGTAGCTCTTGGCCGTGTCGCTCAGGTTGAACTCGTCGTCGTCGTCGTGGAACGCGTTCTCGCCGTCCTCGGTGAACAGCGACATGTGCGTGTGCATGCCCGAGCCGTTGATGCGCGGGATGGGCTTGGGCATGAAGGTCGCGTGCAGGTCGTGTTCGGCCGCGATGGCGCGAACGACCGCGCGGAAGGTGGCGACGTTGTCGGCCGTCGACAGCGCGTCGTCGTACGTGAAGTTGATCTCGTGCTGACCGCGAGCGACCTCGTGGTGGCTGGCCTCGATGTCGAAGCCCATCTCCTCGAGCCCGTAGATGATGTCGCGGCGCACGTCCTGTGCGAGGTCCTTCGGGGCGAGGTCGAAGTAACCGCCGTGGTCGCTGGTCTTCGTCGTCGCGCGGCCTTCCTCGTCTTCCTCGAAGAGGAAGAACTCGGGTTCGGGCGCGGCGTTGACGGTGTAACCCATGTCCTCGGCGCGCTCGATGGCCCGCTTGAGGACGCCACGCGGGTCGCCGGAGAACGGCTGGCCGCTGGAGGTATCGATGACGTCACAGATGAGTCGCCCGGCAGCGCTCTCCTCGGTCTTGCGCCACGGGAGGACGGAGAACGTCGAGGGGTCGGGGTCGAGACGCATGTCCGACTCCTGAATGCGGACGAAGCCGTTGATCGAGGAGCCGTCGAAGTAGATGCCTTCGGTGAACGCCTTCTCGGCCTGGTCGGCCGGTACGGAGACGTTCTTCACTGTGCCCAGAATGTCCGTAAACTGCAGCCGGAGGAAGTCGACGTTCTTCTCGTCGATCTCGTCGAGGACGTCCTGTGCCTCGTCGGAGAGCCCACCGTCCGGTTTCGCGTTTTCGCTTGTCATGTTTATCGACAATCGCAGAGTATACCCCTGATACTAAAACCCTATCCTTCTGCGCAAATCTTCCTGTACGGCGACCGGAACTGAATATTCGTAAAATTCTAATGCCCAGGGGGTGTGTGTGGACCTAATGACGTACGAAAATCTCGACCGCAAGTTAGTGAATGCCCTGCTCGACGACGGCCGCGCCAGTCTGCGAAGCCTCGGCGAGGACCTCGACGTGTCGGTAACGACCGTCTCGAACCACCTCTCGGACCTCGAAGACGACGGGATCATCGAGGGGTACACCCCGAAGGTCGATTACGACAAGCTCGGCTACGACGTGACCGCCGTCCTCCAGCTCAAAGTCGAGGGCAGCGCCCTCCCCGAGGTGACCGACTCGCTGCGCGAACACGACCAGATGATCTCCGTCTACGAGGTCACCGGCGACTACGACATCATCGCCATCGGCAAGTTCGCCGACACCGACGGCATGAACCGCCACATCAAGGAACTGCTCGTCGACCCCGAGATCAAAGAGTCCAACACCAGCGTCGTCCTCAACGCCGCCTCCGAACACGAGCAGTTCGAACTCGACGTCGACGAGTAACACCGGCCGAGACCGCGTCGGCGCTCCAGCCTCGGCTTTCTTTCTCCTGTGTCGCGACGCGAGAGTGCGGTCTCCGACTCCCCGGCCGCTCGTTCGTCCGTCAGTCGTCCGCTCGTCCGTCGACCGACCGCCCACCAGTCGAACGCTCGTTTCCTCCTCTCGTTCGTCCGTTGCGTCCCGGTCGCGCTCCGCTCGTTTTCACAGTCTGATCCGATCTGTCTGCCTGCTGTCGTGCGTTTGTCTGACGGGTTTTCTTGTGCGATAAGTGGACTCAGTGCGGGTATGGACAGGTCCCGCGACACCGACCGGCCGGACGTGCTCGACCCCGACAGCGCCAGTCGTTGCGCCGACCACGGCGACGGGCGCGCCGACCGCCGGAGCGGTGCCGACGCCCGCGGCGACCGCGGCGGTGGAGACTTGCGTGACGTGCTCTCGCGGCTCGTTGTCGACGACGGCGGCCCCGAGGTCACCCTCCGGGCGGTCGCCCGCGCGGCGGGCGGGAGCGACCGGCTGGTGCCGGCGCTTCTGGCCGCGCTCGACGCCGACGCGACCGCAGTTAGAGTCGGCGCGTCGTGGACGCTGTGTGCGCTCGCCGACGACCAGCCGGCCGCCGTCGAGTATCTCACCGAACGCGTCGCCGAGCGCAGCGGCGACGACGCGCCCTTCGAGGTCGGGCAGGTGCTCTCGTATCTGCGCGGACGCTACCCAAAGCGCGTCGCCGACGCGCTCGATATCGCCGCCGCACAGGACTCGCTGGGCGATCCGGTCGACGGGCGTCGGACTCGCGGACGGGTCGACTCCCCGCCGCAGTCCGACAGCGGCGCTCGCACCGACACACCCGCTCGCACCGACACACCCGCTCGCACCGACACACCCGCTCGTGCCGACACATCCGCTCGCACCGACGGCGGCGAGACCAAACGCATCCAGACCGACGGCGGCGTTCCCGCGGGCGCGGTCACCGACCTGGGTGACGGTCGGCAGGTCGTCCGCCCGGACCGCGATGGCGAGGGGAGCCGAGGTCCCGCTCGACCGACCCACCCGCCGGAACCCCACGTCACACCCGCTGATTCGTCGTCTCGACCGCCCGGAGAGTCGCGGTCACAGTCCCGGCCGCCCGCACAGGCGCGCTCACGTTCTCGTCCGGACCGCGGACAGCCCTCCTCACAGGGCCCGACCCACCCGACCGACCCCGGATTCGACGGGAGTGTGACCGACGAACGGTCCGGCGACGACGCTTCCGTTTCGGGTCGAACGGACACTCCGGAGGTCACCGGCGGGCCGACGACGACGGACAGCCCGGCCGAGCCGGACGGGTCGGCGCCGGCCGACCCGGCGGGGCCGCCGGTCACCGAGGACGACTACCGGCCGGAGACGCCGGAGACGTTCGCCTCAATCGCGGCGCTGAGCGACTTCGACCGGCTGTCGGCCGTCGCCCGCGGCGTCGAGGAGCGCTACGCGACGGGCTACCGGTGTCGCGCGGCGGTCGACGACGACGAACGCGGCGTCGCCGCACGTCTGTTCGACCGTCCCGAGGAGAGCGATCGACTGGACTTCCGGGCGGCGCTTTCCGACGCGCTCGGGCGCTGGGAGGCGCTGGGCGACGGCGACAGGGTCGTCGCGGTCGTCGACTGGGGCGAGCGCCCCAGACCGTGGGTGGCGACCCAGCCCGTCGACGCGTCGCTGGCCGACCGCGGCCGGCCGCCGGTCGACCGCGCCGTCGACCAGGCCGTCGCGCTCGCCGACGCCCTCGGCCACTGTCACCGCCACGGCGCCGTCCACGGCGGGCTCGACCCGAAATCCGTCGTCTACCCCGGCGACGGCCTCACCGGTCTCGACGAGCCGATCCTCGACAATCCCGGCCTCATGGGCGTGTTCCGCCGGTACTTCGAGCCCGCGGACTACCTCGACCCGCGCTTCGCCGCGCCGGAGTACTTCGACGACGACTTCGGCGCCGTCGACACCGCGACGGACGTCTACGGCCTCGGCGCGGTCTGTTACTTCCTGTTGACCGGGCGCCCGCCGTTCGACGGCTCCTACGGGGCGGTCCGGCGGGGCGTCCTCTCGGAGTCGCCCGACGCGCCGAGTTCGGTCGTCGACGCCGCGCCCGCCGACGCCGACTCCGTGCTCGCGAAGGCACTCGCCAAGCGGAAACTCAAGCGCTACGACTCCGTCGAGGCGTTCGCCGCCGACCTCCGGCGGGTCCGCGACCGCGACTGCTGAGCCACTCCGTTCGGGAGAGCGCCAGGGTGATGTCGCTGGCGGCGCTACCGAGTCGCGTGCCCTCGAGCGCTCGCCTCGACCGCCGCACCTTTCTCGCGGTCGCCGTCACGGGCGCGCTGGCCGGCTGTGAGTCACTGGACCGGAGCACCGACGCGACCGACGCGCAAGCAGCGACCGACGCCCCGCGAAAGCCCCGCACGGGCGGCGTCGACGGTTACGGCTACGGTCGCGCGGGCTTCGGCGAGGGTAGCTACGGTGGTACCGACAGCGAGTGACGGATCGACGGTCGCCACCGACCGGGTCTCCGCGTTCGTGAGCGACCGCTGGCGACCGTCGACAGAGCGCGCGAAAAAGCGGTGTCGCAACGCGATCGTGGTGCGATTCGAAGCGAGCGCGGAGTCAGCGTGTGGGTGTGGCGGTGACCGACGTCACATCATGCCGCCCATGCCGCCGCCCATCCCGCCCATGCCGCCGGGGGCGCCGCCCGGACCGCCGGCGCCCTCTTCCTCGCCGCCGGCGGTCGAGAGGTCGCCCGCGGCGATGATGTCGTCGATTTTGAGCACGAGGTTCGCGGCCTCGGAGGCCGAAGAGACGGCCTGCTGTTTGGCGTGGGCCGGTTCGACGACGCCGGCCTCGAAGGTGTCGACGACCTCGCCGGCGTGGACGTCCAGGCCGGCGTGTTCGTCGCCGTCCTCGTGGGCGGCGCGCAGGTCGACGAGCGTGTCGATGGAGTCGAGCCCGGCGTTCTCGGCGAGCACGCGCGGGACGAGTTCGAGCGAGTCGGCGAAGGCCTCGACGGCGAGCTGTTCGCGGCCCTCGACGGAGTCGGCGTAGTCGCGGACGCGACCGGCGAGTTCGACCTCGGCGGCGCCGCCGCCCGCGAGGACGCGGCCGTCGGCGACGGTCGCGGCGACGACGTCGAGCGCGTCGTTGATGCCGCGCTCGAGTTCGTCGACGACGTGGTCGGTCGAGCCGCGAAGCAGCAGCGTCGCGCCGTGGCCGGCCTCACCCGTGATGTAGAACAATTCTTCGTCCTCGTCGCGGGTGACGGTGCCGCTGGCGACGTCTTCCTCGGAGATGGAGTCGATGTCGGAGACGACGCGGGTCTCGAGGATCTCGCCGAGGAACTCCAGATCCGACTTCTTGACGCGGCGGACGGCCAGGATGCCCTCGCGGGCGAAGTAGTGCTGGGCCATGTCGTCGATGCCCTTCTGACAGAAGACGACGTTCGCGCCGGCGTCTTTGAGCGTCTGGACCATCTCCTTGAGCTGCTGTTCTTCCTGCTCGATGAACTGCTGGAGCTGGTCGGGGCTGTCGAGGTTGAGCTGGGCGTCGGCCTCGGTCTCGTCGACCTCGACGGGCGTGTTGAGGATCGCGATCTTCGCGTCCTCGATGTTCGTCGGCATGTCGGCGTGGACGGGGTCCTTGTCGACGATGCCGCCCTCGAGCAGTTCGGACTCGGAGACTGCGCGGCCGGTCTGTTTCTGGATGTTGAGGAACTCCAGGTCGGGGACGTACGAGCCGTCCTCGGCCTCGACGGTGACGCGCTGGATGGCCTCGACGACCAGGTCGACGAGGACGTCCTTGTTGAGTTCGGCGCCCTTGCCGGTCATGGAGGTCTCGGCGACCGACGCGAGGATCTCCTCGTCGCTGGGGTCGACGTCCACGGCGATCTCGTCGATCTCCTCGCGGGCGCGCTTGCTCGCGAGGTTGAACCCGCGGATGATCGAGGTCGGGTGGATGTCCTGCTCGAGGAGGTCCTCGGCGTTTTTGAGGAGTTCGCCCGCGATGGCGACGGCCGTCGTCGTCCCGTCGCCGGCTTCTTCTTCCTGGGCCTCGGCGACCTCGACGATCATCGAGGCCGTCGGGTTGTCGATGTCCATCTCGGTGAGGATGGTGACGCCGTCGTTCGTGACGGTTACGTCACCGATCGAGGAGACGAGCATCTTGTCCATCCCCTTCGGTCCGAGTGTGGACTTGACCGACTCGGCGACCGCTCGCGCCGCCGAGATGTTGTGGCTCTGCGCGTCCTTGTCTTTCATGCGCTGGGAGTCCTCGCCCAGAATGATCATGGGCTGACCCTGCATTCGCTGCTGACTCATAGTCACCTGGGAGTATGAATGTGCTTCTATATAAATGTAGGTGTTCGCCACCGCGATCGACGATCCCCCGGCGGCCGGCGAATCGCCGACAGAGCGCCACAGAGCGCCCGAAACCCGTTCGGAATGTGTGGGGTGTTACCAACGTGTACGGCCGGCGGTATCGCGGGGTTTATATGTGTGGTTTCGTCGAGCGTACGATCACTCGACGGGTTCGCGCCAGTGGACGACGGCGACGCCGACGACGAACGCGTCGGTCGTCGACGTGTCTCGTTCGATCCGGATCCGGTTTTCGCCCGCGACGAGCGACGAGCCGGCGAGCGTGTCCATCCAGTGTTGCCACCCTTCCGCGGGCGGGATGTCGAACCCCGACAGCGACGTGCCGTTGACGCGGATCTCGTGGCCGAACTCCTCGACGTCGTAGGCCTGGAGTTCGAGGTACGGGTCGACCGCCTCGTCGGTCGGGACGGTGAACGTGTGAGGGTCGGTCGCGTCGCCGACGAACTCCGCCCACGGGACCGCGAGGCTCTCCTCGTTCTGTCCGAGGTGGGTCTGGAACTCCACGGTGGCGTAGTTGGCTCGGTAGTCGGTCATACAGGTGTATCGGCGCCCGCGGCAGTAGTGTTTTGGGCGCCCGTTCGATGTGGGACCGTTTCCGCGAACAGCGTAAGAGTTCCTGCAAGAGCGGCTGTGACCGCTACACACTGCCCGACTGCACCACGACGAACCGCTGGAACTCCGACCGCCAACAGCCTGAAAGCCCCGACGCGTTCGACTCGCGCGCCTCGCTGTGCGCTTCGCTCGTTGCACTCGCTCCAGTGCTTGCGTCGTCGTGCGTCGCCGAACGCGTCGCCCCTTTCATTCCCACCCGCGTAGACTGTCCGACCAGCCGACACGGGCGGGAATGAAAGGGGCCGGTCGCTCGTCGCCGCCCCGACGACGCAAGCACCGCAGGAGTGAGTGCAACGAGCGACGAGGCGCGCAGCGAGTCGCGGCGGTACGAGCGACCGGGGGCTTTCAGGCTGTTCTCGGCGGCCGTTCTGGCTTTTGCTGCGGAGGCTCTCGGGCTATTTGCGGTGGCGGCCAGGATCACTCCTGCGGGGGCTTTCAGGCTGTTCGCGGCGGCCGTTTCGTCCGGGTCTCGACACCGCCCGCCGACACCAGCCGTCGCAACACTCCGCCGAACTCCTGAGACGAACACGTTCGGCCACAGGCCGAGGGCGTCCGCGGTCCAATCCTCGCGCATGAGCGCGATCCCTGGCGCGGTCGAGACCGACCGACAGCCGCCGATGACGGTCCCGCTCAGATACTTCGTCATCGGCCTGGCCTTCCTCGTCGCGGGGGGCGCGGTCGGCGTCCTCTCGGCGACGGGCGTCGTCTCCGGCGTGACGCGACTCGCGCACGTCCACCTCCTCGTGGTCGGGTGGGTCTGCGTGACGATCCTGGGGGCGATGACGCAGTTTATTCCCGTCTGGTCGAACGTCGCGCTGCACTCGCGGCGACTGGCGACCGCGGCGCTGTGGTTCGTCACTGTGGGCGTCGCGGGCATCGCGTGGTCGTTCGCGGCGGGCGCGCTCGCCTGGGTCCACGCCTGGGGCGTGCTCGCCCTCGTCGGCTTCTGGGTCGCAGTCTACAACCTCGGTCGCACGCTCGCGCGAACCCGACCCTGGGACGTGACCGAGCGCCACTTCGCGCTGGCACTCGCCTGCTTCGTCGCCGTACCCGCGCTGGGGCTCGTCCTCTCGATGGGATACCTCGCGCCCGTGCTCGTCCACACGCCGGTCACCCGCACAGCGGCCGTCGCGACCCACGGCACCCTCGCCGTGTTCGGTATCGTGCTCACGACGGTACTGGGTGCGCTCACCCAGCTCGTCCCGATGTTCACCCAGACCGACATCGAAGGCGCCACTCGCCGCCTCCAGCGGGTCGAGGCGGTCGCTTATCCCGTCGGTGTGGTCGCGCTCGCCGGCGGGCGACTCGTCGCCGACCCCCTCCTCGCCCGCGTCGGCGCGGCGCTGGTCGTGGTGGGGCTTCTCGCCTTCGTGGTCGTCGTCGCCAGATTACTGGTCGCGACCCGCGTCGAGTGGAACCCGATGCTGGCTCGCTACGCCGTCGTCGCGGTCGCGATGGCCGTGTGGGCACTCGAGGCCGGTCGCGCCTGGGTCGTCGACCCCGTCGCGGTCGCCGCCGACCCCGCCACGCTCGCCGCCGATCCGACCGCGCTCGGCCGCGGCGAGTGGCTGGGCGACCCCCTGGTCGCCGCGCCCTTCGGCGGCGCCCCCCATCTCCTCTTCGTCGGTATCGTCGGCTTCGTCGTCCTCGGGACGCTGTATCACGTCGTCCCCTTCATCGTCTGGGTCCACCGCTACAGCGACCTGCTCGGGCGCGAACGCGTCCCGATGATCGACGACCTCTACGACGACCGGATCGCCCGCGCCGACTTCGTCGCTACCGTCGCCGGCGGCGCGGGTCTCGTCGCCGCCGCACAGGCCGACCTGCCGTCCGCGGTCACGGTCGGCGCCGGCGCCCTCGCCACGCTCGGATTCGCCCTCGTCGCGACGAACCTCACGCTCGTCGTGCGCGAACACGGCCCCGGCGGGCTCCGGGGTGTGCTCGTGACCCGACTGGCGGAGGGGAGCGGCACGGGGCCGTCGGCCGGCGAGGGCGGCGGACCGCCGCCGGGCGAGGAGACGGCGCGGTGACGACCCGACGCCGCTGTCACTCCTCGTCGCGTCCACGGAGGCGCTGGCGCGCCCGGCGGAAGATGCCCCGGAGCGTCGTCGCCTCGCGGCCGGTGGGGTGTGCGCGCCCGACGAACCGCCGCCAGAGCCGGCGCGTCTTCGCGCGCTTCTCGGCCGGATAGTCGGTCGCGGCGAGGAAGTCGTCGAACTCCTCGTGGAGCCCCTCGACGAGGTGTTCGTCGGCGCGCTGGTGGCGCTCGTCGGGGTGCTGGGTCGCGTCGAGCGTCAGCGTCCGCAGTTCGTACAACACGATGGTCGCGGCCTGGCCGAGATTGAGAACGGGGTAGTCGGCGGCGGCGGGGATCGAACACACCTGGTCCAGTCGGGCGAGTTCGTCGTTCGTGAGGCCGACGCGCTCGCGGCCGAAGACGACGCAGGTGTCCGCCTCGACCCCGGCGAGGTCGTCGGCGAGTTCGGCGGGCGTCCGCACGGGATAGCGGACGTGGCTGGTCTCGTCCTCGTTGGTGACCGCCGTGGTCCCGACGGTGTGGAAGTTCTCGACGAGATAATCGAAGCTCACCTCGCGAGCGTTCGGGAGGATATCCTCGCGGGCCTGGCCGGCGAAGCCGTAGGCCTCGCCCTCGGGGTCGAGTTCCGGCGGGTCGACGAGCAGCAACTCGGTAAAACCGAAGTTCTTCATCGACCGGGCGATGGTGCCGACGTTGCCCGGCGTCTCCGCGTCGACGACCGCGACCGCGACCTCGCGATTCCCGCGGTCTCCGGTCCCCGACCGATCCGCGTCGCCCATCAGTCGAAGTCGAGGTCGCTCAGGTCCACGTCGAGCGCCTCGACCTCCTCGTCGGGCATCTGCTCGATCTCCTCTTCGATGCCCGGGATCTCGTCTTGCGGGTCGGGGGCCTCGGGGACGCCGTCGGGGGCTTCGTCGACGTGCTCGACGTCGAACGAGTCGGGGGCGCGCCCGTCGTCGGCGAACCACTCGTGGAAGCGGTCTCTGAGTTCGGTCTCACCCGCGAACTCGCGCCCGCCGGCCTCCTGGAACCAGTAGACGAAGTCGGCCTCGTGGGCGTTACAGAGCAGGACTTCGCCCTCCGGTTCGCCGTAGATGACCTGTGCGGGCTTGCACTGCTCGATCTCGTCGGCGGAGTAGTTCAGATAGCAGGCGTCGCAGGGTTCGCCGAGCAGGCCCGACAGCCGGAGGATCCGGTCGCGGGTGTCTTCCGGCATGTTGTCCAGCGGCCGGACGCGCCCGTCGCTGCCGAAGACCTCGTCCTCGTCGAAGCGCCAGCCGCGAAAGCCGATCGATACCTTGCCCATACCCCCCGGTAGACGACTGCCGGACAAAAAGAGCCCGTGTCGCGGACGCCGGCCCGCCCCCAGACGGCGCCGCTGCCGTTTGCCGCCGGGGGGCGGCCGATGAGACGCCTCCGGCCAGCGCCGCCATCGGACCGCTTTTGCCCCCCGAGTCCTCAGCGCCGGTATGCAAAACGTCGACGCCGCGGGTCTGGGGATCGGTGACGACCACCCGCCGCGGATCATGGGCGTGCTCAACGTCAGCGCGGAGTCGCCGTACGACCCGAGCGTCTTCGACGACCCCGGCGAGGCCGCCGCCTACGTCGACGAGGAACTCATCGGCGAGGGCGCCGACATCGTCGACGTCGGCCTCGAATCGGCGAACAAGCGCTTCGACACCCTCTCGGCCGAAGGGGAGCTCGACCGGCTCGACACCGCCGTCGAGACGCTCGAATCGACCTCCGGCGACGCGGTCTGGAGCATCGAGACGCGCTACGCCGAGGTGGCGGCGGCCGCGCTCGACCGCGGGTTCGACATGGTCAACGACATCGCGGGCTTCGCCGACCCGGAGATGCCCGAGGTGTGTCGCGACTACGACGTGGCCGTCGCGAAGATGGCGAGCCCGCCCGACCTCACGAAGCCCGGCGCCGTGCGGGCGACGCCGTGGGCCGAGCGGAAGTCTCCCGGGTGGGCGGAGTCAGCCGACTACGTCGACCAGGTCTACGAGGCGCTGAAACAGAACGGCCTGACCGACAAGACCATCGTCGACCCCGCCTTCGGCGGGTGGGCCGAGGACCAGACCCTCGAAGACGACCGCGAGACGTTCCGCCGGCTGCGGGAGTTCCGCGGCCTCGACTGCCCGATGATCGTCTCGATCAACCGGAAGAACTTCCTGCGGGCCATCGCCGACCGCTCGACCGAGGAGGCGCTGCCGGTCAGCCTCGCCGCCTCGTCGATGGCCGTCGAGCGCGGCGCCCACGTGATCCGAACGCACGACGTGGCCGAGACGCGCGACGCCGCGCTGGTCGGCGACGCGTTCGCCGGGGAGCGGTCCCGCGACGAGTCCGACGGGGTCACCGTCGCGGAACTCGACGTGACGACCCCCGGAGAGGTCGAGCGCCACGCCGAACGGCTCGGCGTCGACACCGCGGTCGCGCCGGAGGCAGTCGGGCGCGTCTACGCGGTCTCTGGACTGGACGGGGGCGAAATCGAGCAGTTGGCCGCGACCGCCCGCGAACACGGCTGTGGGTTCCGCGCCGGCGAAGGGGGCGACGGCGGCGAGAGCGGACTCCTCTACGGGTCGGTCGCAGCGCTCGCGGCGCTGGGGGAGGAAACGGGCGTCCCACGCCCGCTGGCGGCGGCCCTCGGGGGCCCCTCACCCTCTGACAGGTGAGAAAGCTTATACCGTATGCGCGAAAACCACGGAGGTGAAGGCCGAAAGGGCACCTGGGTAGGGGTACCTTGTTGTGCCACTTCGGCTAATCCGGTTTATTGGGTCAACACTCTCGAGCCGTAGCTATGGAATTTCAGGACTTCGAACCCGTCTACGACGCGATCCTCGCCGATTTCGGTTTCGGCCGCGAGGCCGACGAGGCCGCTCGCGACCTGCTCGCCGACCTCGTGGAGAGCGTACCGGCGTCGTCGACGGACTCACTCGAATCGGCCGACGCGGCGGCGTCAGACGCGTCCGCGTCCACACTCACACCCCACGACCTCGATTTCACCGGCGAGACGGTCGCCGTCGTCGGCGCCGCGCCCTCCCTCGACCCCGCGGCCCCCGCCATCGACGCCGCCGACAGCGTCGTCGCGGCCTCCGACGCCGCTGCCGTCCTCCGCGAGGCCGGCGTCGCCGTCGACTGCATGGTGACGGACCTGGACGAGGAGGGCGATATCGCGCGGACGCTGACGGTCGAGGGGGTGCCGGTCGCGGTCCACGCCCACGGCGACAACCGGCCGGCGCTGCGCGAGCGAGTCCCCCGACTCTCGCTCGAGGCGGTGCTCCCGACCACGCAGGCCGCGCCGGCGCCGCCGGTGTACAACACGGGCGGATTCACAGACGGCGACCGCGCGGCCTTCCTCGCGGACCACTGCGGTGCCGCCGCGCTGGTCTTCGCGGGCTGGGACTTCGACGACCCCGACGTGGACCCGATGAAACGCCGCAAACTCGACTGGGCCGAGCGCCTGCTGCGCTGGCTCGAACTCCGTCGCGACGAGCGCTTCGCCGTCCTCGACGGCCGGCGCGAGGCCGTCGACCTGTCGGCGTTCCCGGTGGAGTGAGGCCGTCCGGCCGCCGAGACCGCCCGCGCCCGCCGAGACCGCCCGCGCCCGCCGGACTCGCGGAACCGGCTTCCCCCGCCGACGGAGATTTACGTCGCCGGGTCCCCGTGCCGGCAATGAGCGACGACGCCGACGACTACGCCTTCCTCGCCGAGGCGCTCGCGCCGGACCGGGTCTCCGTCGACGAGTACGCCCGCGCCGAACACGCCGGCGACTGGGGCTCTCGACCCGAAGACGAGGTCGACCCCGACGTCGTCGTCTGGCCGACGACCACCGAGGAAGTGGCGGCCGTTCTCGCCGCCGCCAGCGAGCGCGGGATTCCGGTCACTCCCTACGCCGCCGGCACCGGGCTGGAGGGCAACGCCGTCCCCGCCCATGCGGGGATCAGCATGGACCTGACGCGGATGGACGACATCGTCGAAATCCGCCCCGCGGACCACCAGATAGACGTCCAGCCCGGGGTGCTGGGCAGCGCCGTCGACGAGGCCGCCGCCGACCACGGTCTCTTTTTCCCGCCGCTACCCTCCTCCGGCGACATCTCGACTATCGGCGGGATGGTCGCCACGGACGCGAGCGGGATGCAGACCGTCAAATACGGCGAGGTGGCCGACTGGGTGCTCGAGCTCGAGGCCGTCCTCGCCGACGGCACGGTCATCTCGGCCGGGAGCAAGGCCGCGAAAACCTCCGCCGGCTACAACCTCAAAGACCTGCTCGTCGGCAGCGAGGGCACGCTCGCCGTCGTGACCCGCGCCACGCTCGAGCTCGCCGGGCGGCCCCAGCAGGTCCGCGGCGGCCGCGCGGTCTTTTCGGATCTCGAAGCCGCCGGCGCCGCCATCGCCGACGCCGTCCAGTCGGGCGTCGACGTGGCCAAGATCGAACTCGTGGGCCGACGCGCCACCGAGGTCGCAAATGCCTACGTGGGTGCCGACCTGCCAGACCGACCGATGGTCTTTCTGGAGTTCCACGCCGACCACGGGATCGACGAGGAAATCGACTTCTGTCGGACGGTGTTCGCCGCCCACGACCCCATCGAGTTCGAACTCGCCGGCGAGGACGAGATGGACGAGCTGTGGCAACTCCGCAAGGACATGGCCTACGCGCTCGACGAGTGGGATCCGGACCTGCGCCAGCTCCACCCCGGCGACGTGACGGTGCCGATGAGCGAGTTCCCCGGTATCGTCCGGTTCGCCCGCGAGCGCGCCGATGCCGCAGATCTGTTCATGGCCTGCTACGGCCACGCCGGCGACGGCAACCTCCACTACGAGATCCTCGTCGACCCCGACGACGAGGTCGAAGTCGAGCACGGTGAAGAGGTGTACGCTGCGGTCGTCGAACGGGCCATCGAACTCGGGGGGACCGCCACCGGCGAGCACGGCGTCGGCCTCGGCAAGCGGGAGTTCCTCGCCACGGAACACGGCGAAGGGAGCGTCCGCGCGATGCGTGCCATCAAGGACGCGCTCGACCCGAACGGTGTCCTCAACCCCGGCAAGATCTTTCCCGACGAGGGGTGACGAGGGGATTCACGGATTTCGAAAATAGTGCGGTGGCGGTGCGGTCGCGGTGCCGGTGCGGTAGCTGTGGCGCGCGCCGTCGCGCCCTCCGTGGCGCGACGTTCCCGTGCGAGGGATGAGTAGCGCAGGTACGAGCAACGCAATCGGCTGGGGAGGCTCGTGGTCGTCTGCGGTGCGGTGGCGGTGCGGGGCGGTGCGGTCCTGGTGGACTGAAAGGGCGAGACGCGCTCGCGTTCATGTAGTCGCCTGAGCGGGCCAGTATCCGCGCGGTGCGAGGCGCTTGCGCCTCGAAGCGAACGGCGTTGCCGTGAGCGGGCGGTGCGGAGAGCGCGGATATCCCGCTTGGTTCGAGAGAGCGGAGCTCTCTCGTCATCTCGGAAGAGCGAAGCTCTTCCGACGAGTCCGACGGAGCTTTGCTCCGTCTCGATCCCGGAAATCTCCGATTTCCGGAGACAGCGTCCGCGAGCGCGGCGAGGGCTTCCATCTCTCAGGATCGCCTGCGGTTGCGGTGGTGTCTGCGGATCCAACCACGGCTAGCGAACGCGGCGTGGGCTTCCAACTCGCTCCGACGAGCACGGTCGCGGATAAACCGAGTGCGGTTGCGGTCACAACTGTATAAGGTCATTCAACGTATCGGGGACAACTAGTGGAATTGGTGGACAATCGTTATTCCATACCGGTCGAGAGTGGCCTAGTATGACTACGATGGTCCGAAAATCCGACGACACCGCCACTGATTCGACGGGACGACGGCGACGCGGGTTCGGCAGTACGGAGACGCCGGCCGGCGGTGTCCCGGGCGTCCGGTTCCGTGGCCATGTTCCAACCGTGCGATTCTGCGGCGGTGAGCGACGGTGAGTGACGCCGCGAGTCACCCGCGGGTCCTTGATCTCCCGCGGGACGAGTGCGAGCTGGCCACGTCGAAGCCGGCGGTCAGGCGCGTCCAGGAACTGCTGCCGGCGTTTCTCGAGGACGTGGCGGCGACTGCCGAGGCGGATGGCTTCGTCGTCGCGATGGACGGCGCCGTCGACTCGACGGTCACGGCGGCGATGGCCGCCGAGGCGCTCGGTCCCGAGCGCGTGACGGGGCTCGTGATGCCGTCCGGGCTGACAGACGAGGCGCCCGCCCGCGACGCGGAGGCGGCTGCGTCGGCGCTGGGGATCGAACACCACCGCTTCCAGCTCCAGCCGCTGGTGGCGGCGTTCCGCGAAGCCGTCGGCGCCTCGGACGGGCCGGCCGACGACCTCGTCGCGATGCACAACGCGACCGAGCGGTTCCAGACGGTCTGTGCCTACTACGTGGCGAACACGCGGAACAAACTCGTCGTCGGGTCGGTCGACCGGACCGACCGACTGCTCGGTTCGGTCGCGAAATACGGCGGGAACGGCGTCGACGTCGAACTCCTCGGCGACCTGTATCGGACGGAAGTCCGCGCGCTCGCCCGCGACCTCGACCTCCCGCCGTCGATCCGCGAGCGGTCGCCGCGGCGAGTCAGTCACGCCGAACCGACCGACGCCGAACGCCTCGGTGTCGACCAGCGAACCCTCGACAGCCTGCTCCGACTCTCGGTCGACGAGGGCGAACCCGCGACGGTCGTCGCCGACCGACTTGACGTCGATCCGACCGTCGTCCGACGGGTCCAGCGATGGTGTTCGACCACCCGACACAAGCGCCACTCGCCGTCGAAACCGTCGATGGGGACCTGACGGCGTCGGCCCCCGGCGCTCCGCGTGATCGGTCATTTCTCTCCAGTGCCGTCGCTGCGATGTTCGTCGAGAGCGCAACCGCTATCGGTCCGGGATGTATCGAGGGGCGGTGGTGACCCCTCCATGACAGACTGGCTGCGAAAACGAAGCGGGTATCGACGGTTGCCAGGTGTGCTCCCGTCCGTCTACCCGTCGATACCCTACAACGTGAGACGACAGTCGGGATGGTGGTCGTGGTGTGTGGGTTGCCTGTGTACGTGTTCCCTCCTGTGGTGTGTTCGCAACTGTTCGACGCACCTGAATGGTGTGTGATGTGAGTGTTAAAACTTCCGTATAAGGGGTGAAAGGCGAACGGATCCATATGAATAGTCGATATCGCTCGAAATAGATGAACGATGATTTCGCAGATAGGTGAAAAAATGGAAATAGTTGGGTCGGGGTCCACTGTCGTCACCAGCCACCGCGTGTACGTTCTCTCACTCTCAGTCTGTAGAGACTCCACGGGTCCCGGACACTCCTCGACCGCGCCACACCGATTCTGTATCCCGACATGCGATTTATCGGTCGGGTTGACCCCGCTATCGCTCCGCAGAACGTGGGATCAGGTGGACCGCCTCGGGCGGGACGGAGACAGCGAGTTCGACGCCTCGCTCGACGCCCAGCCGGTCGAACGTCGGCGGCCGAACCGTCGTCGTGAACGCGACGCCGTCCCCGACTTCGACCTCGACGCGATAGTCCGTCCCCTCGTGCAGCCAGCGGGTGACGGTCCCGGTGAGCGGGTTCGCTCGCGCTGCATCTTTCCCGGTCCCTGTCGCGTCGTCCGGGGCCGCGAGTTCGACCCGCGACGGGTGGACGCTGATCGTCACTGTCGACCCGGCGGCGATCGACTCGTGGGGGTCCGAACCGGGGACGCCCGAACCGGGAGCGTCCGACTCCGCCGCCTGGAGCGGCGCGCCACCGACGCGGACTCGCGCGCCCTCGGCCGTCCGCTCGACCACGTGCCCCTCGAAGAGGTTCTCGTTGCCGGTGAACCGCGCGACGAACCGGTTCGCGGGTCGGTCGAGCACCGCGGACGGCGTCCCGACCTGTTCGACCGTCCCGTCGCGAACGATGGCGACGCGGTCGCCGAGCGCCGTCGCCGTCCGCTGGTCGTGGGTGACACAGAGGATCGGCACGTCGAGCGATGCGAACAGGTCGTGGAGCTCGTCCCGCAATCGCCGCCGGATCGGCGCGTCGAGGCTCGACAGCGGCTCGTCCAGCAGCAGTGCGTCCGGGTCGGCCGCCAGCGTCCGCGCGAGCGCGACCCGCTGGCGCTCACCACCTGAAAGGGTCGGCGGCTGGCGGTCGAGCACGTCGTCGAGTTCGAGCATGCCAGCGAGTTCCGTCACGCGGTTGTCGCCGGCGCCCGCGTACGCGACGTTCTCGCGGGCGGTCATGTGCGGGAAGAGCGCGCCCTCCTGGAACACTATCCCGACGTTCCGGTCCTCGGGCGGGCGCCCGACCAGTTCGCGACTGTCGAGTGCGATCGACCCCGAATCGGGCTCGGTGATGCCGGCGACCAGCGAGAGCAAGGTGGTCTTGCCGCTGCCCGACGGCCCGAGGACGGCGAGGACTTCCCGGTCGACGGTCAGGTCGACGGGGCCGAAGTCGAAGTCGGCGTAGCTCGTTTCGAGAGCGGAGAGGTCGAGCGTCATCGCCAGGGGTTCCTCGCGACGGTGTTCAACACGAGCAGTGCGGCGACGGAGATTGCGACCAGGAGAATGGCGACCGGGTAGGCGCTGTCGAGGCCGAGCGAGACGAACGACACCCAGATCTCGACGGGCATCGTCCGCGGGTAGTACGACAGCATCATCGTCGCGCCGAACTCCCCGATCGAGCGGGCGAACGCCAGCGTGACGCCGGCGAGAATCCCCGGTCCGGCGAGCGGGAGGGTGACGTTGCGGGCGGTCGCCCACCGACCCTTCCCGAGCGAGCGTGAGGCGTACTCGAGAGTCTCGTCGACGCTCTCGAAGGCCGCCTTCGCGGTGACGACGACGAACGGCGACGCGACGAACGTCTGGGCGAGGACCACGCCGGCGAGCGAGCGCGTGAGCGGGACGCCCGCGGCGGCCGCCCACTCCCCGACGAGCGTGTTCGGCCCGACGACGGTCAGGAGGACGACGCCGCCGACCGTCGGCGGGAGCACGAGCGGGAGGACCACGAACCCGAGCACGACCGTCCTCCAGCGAGTCTCCGCGCGCGCGAGCCAGTACGCCAGCGGGAGGCCGAAGGCGGTGGCGACGACCGTCGTGATCGACGCCGAGAGCAGCGACGTCGTCGCCGCCGATCGCACCGACGACTCGCCCAGCCGACCCGCGACTGCGCCAGGCGACGCCGACAGGAAAAGGGACGCCAGCGGCGCGACGTAGTAGACGACCAGCAGCCCCCCGAGCACGAGCGCGACAGATAGCCAGTCGACCGACCCCATCCGTTCGGTGTCCGTGCGCGTCGCCATGGCTCAGACCAGGAGCGTGAGCTCCGAGACTGCCTTCGAGAGCGACGGCGCGGCGCCGCTCTCGTCCGATCCGTTCTCGTCGCTCGCTGTCTCGGTGGCGCGCCGGACTGCCTCCGGAACCTCGCCCTCGTAGCGCGGGAACGAATCGCGCAGGACGAACCCGGCGTCCGCGAGGTAGTTTCCCGTGGTGTGGGCCGCGAAGACGGCGCGCGCGGCGTCGCTCGAATCCCGGACCGTCGAGGCGTAGCCGATCGGCCCGCCCCGAATTACCTGTCCGCTCGGGAGTTCGTAGGAGACGGTCGAGTACCACTCGTCGGCGTGGGTGGGGTCGCTCAGGTCCACCTCGCGCGGGAGGGAAACGTAGTCGTAGCCGCGCTCGACGGCCATGTTCCGGTAGGCGAGTGCGGCGTCGATCGACCCGGTCTCGAACTGGCTGATCAGCGCCGTCTCCGGGTAGACCTGCTCGCGCTCGGGGATTTTCCGGTGCAGGGCGGGCGCGTCGTCGTAGTAGCGCGCGGCGAGTTCGAGCGCGAACAGCGCGCGATAGCCCAGCGGGTCCTGGTCGGGGTCGGTCCGGCCGAGATCGACCGATCCGGCGACCAGCGGCTCGTACCACCGATCTGGCCCCGCCGCCGCGATGCGCTCGCCGCCCGCGGTGTCGGGGTTGTACGCCAGCACGACGGCGTTGCTCGCGAACACGGAGTACCACGCTGGCGAGAGCACCCCCTCGAACAGCGCGGTGTCGGCGACGGTGACGATGTCGGGGTCTCGCTGTCCCTCCGCGACCATCCGCGCGACGGTCGCCGACCCGTGGGATTCGACCCGGACCGACACGTCGACGGCGGGTTTCAGTCCCTTTTCGAGGGCGTGCTGGAGGCTTCCCGCCGAGAGGATCGCCACCGTCGGCGACCCGCTCCCCGCTGCCCCGCCCAGACAGCCCGCGAGGGCGCCGAGGCCCGCGACACTGAGCCCAGCGGCGCCGACCTGCCCCAGGAACGACCGCCGCGAGACGCCGTCCGGCCGTGAGCCCGAGCGCCCCGCTCCCGATCCGTCACCCGCTCCCGAACCGCGCGTCCCGGAGCGTTGTGTCCCCATAGATACAACGATCGTTGTTCCGGGGTCGACATAACCGTTTTGCTCGTCGGGGTAGTGGGTCGGGTATGGACGTGGACGCGGCGTTCGACGCGCACCTGGCGGGAGACGGGGTGCGGTTCACCGAACGGGACGCGGACCTCTTGCGGGCCGTCCGCGAGGCGGGGTCGCTCAACGGCGCCGCGGACGCGCTGGAGCGGTCGTACTCCCGTTCTCAGCAACGGGTCGTCGAACTCGAAGACGCGTTCGGAGAGCTGGTCGAGCGCCAGCGCGGGGGGTCGGGCGGCGGCGGGAGTTCGCTGACCGAGACCGCCGAGGCGCTGCTCGCGGAGTTCGAACGGGTGGAAGCGGAGTTCTCGGGGGTCGCGGAGGTGGCGGAGACGGTGCTCGCGGGGACGGTCGTTGAGCGAGAGGGCGAACTCGGGACCGTCGAGACCGAGGCGGGACTCGTCCGAGCGCTCGTGCCCGCGGGCGCCGAACGCGTCTGCCTCGCGGTCCGGGCCGACGCCATCACCCTGCACGCGCCCGAGGGCGTCCCCGAATCGGAGACGAGCGCCCGCAACCGGTTCGCGGGCGAGGTCCGCGACATCGTGACGGGCGAGGCCGTCGCGCGCGTCGTCGTCGATATCGGCGCCGACACCGACCTGACCGTGCTCGTGACCCGGACCAGCATCGACACGCTCGCCCTCGCCCCCGGCGATCCGGTCGTCGCCTCGTTCAAGGCGACTGCGACGCGGGCCTACCCGGCCGTCGACTCGACCGACGAACTGTGATTTGATATCGCGGTATGTGATTTACCGATACATATGGCCTCAGGGCCACGGGCACGTGAGCGGTCGAGAAAACGCCGACAGCGCGCGCCTCTCGGCGAATACTGGGTTTAATCGGCGTGAGATAGGAGAGCGGTCCGGTCGACCGCCGACTCAGGCGATCTGGTCTTCGTAGTCGGCGGCGGAAAGCAGGTCGTCGAGTTCGTTCTCGTCGTCCAGATCGACCTCGATCAGCCAGCCGTCGCCGTACGGGGCTTCGTTTATCAGCTCGGGCCGGTCGGCCAGGTCGTCGTTGACGGCGGTCACAGTGCCGGAGACAGGCGAATAGATGTCCGAGACGGCCTTGATCGACTCGACGACGCCGAAGTCGTCGCCGGCCGTCAGGTCGTCGCCTTCGCTCGGGAGGTCGACGAAGACCACGTCGCCGAGTTCGTCCTGAGCGAAATCACTGATGCCGATGCGCGCGCTGTCGTCGGTGACCCGCACCCACTCGTGGGAGTCGAGATAGCGCAGGTCGTCGGGAACGGTGAAGCTCATCTGTCGAGGAATGGGGTGGTGGTGATACGTGCTTTCTTCGGTTCGCCGCGGATCTCCACCCGGACGAGGTCGCCGGGGTCGACCCGCTCGGTGGGGAGATACGCGAGCGCGATGCCGGCGCCCAGCGTCGGGCTCATCGTCCCGCTCGTCACGGTACCGAGCGGGTCGCCGTCGGCCGTCGTCACCGCGTAGCCGTGTCGGGGGACGCCGCGGTCGATGAGTTTGATGCCGCGCAGGCGCTCGTCCGGGCCCTCCGCGTCGACGCGTTCGAGCGCGTCGCGGCCGACGAACTCGTGGTCGAGCGCCACTGCGAAGCCGATCCCCGCCTCGTAGGGGTTTCGGGGCTCGTCGTCGGGGTCGAAGTCCTGGCCCGAGAGGAGAAAACCCATCTCCAGGCGCAGGGTGTCGCGGGCGCCGAGCCCGCAGGGCTGACACTCCAGGGCCGCCCACACTGTCTCCGCGTCGTCCCACGGACAGAGCAGTTCGTAGCCGCCTTCGCCGGTGTAGCCCGTGCGAGCGACCAGCGTCTCGACGCCCGCTACGTCGGCCATCGCAGTCTCGTACCGCCCCAGGTCGCTCAGATCCGCGTCGGTTTCGGGCGCGAGCAGGTCTCTGGCGTCCCGGCCCTGGAGCGCGACCATCGCGAACGACTCCGTGCGGTTCTCGACGGTGGCCTCGAAGTCCCAGTCGTCGCGATGGGACGTCCAGCGGTCGGTCATCTCGGCGTCGTGGCCGGCGTTGGGTATGAACAGGAAGTCGCTGTCGTCGGGCCAGCCCGGGGGCAACCGGTAGACGATGGTGTCGTCCAGCATGACGCCCGACTCGTCGGGTATCGCGGCGTAGCAGGACTCGCCGGGGTCGAGGTCCGCCACGTCGTTGGTGACGAGGCGGTTGGTCAGCCTCTCGGCGTCGGGGCCGCCGACGGTGACCTGGCCCATGTGGGAGACGTCGAAGCGCCCGACCGACTCCCGGACCGACTCGTGTTCCGCCCGGATCGAGTCGAACTCCACGGGCATCTCCCAGCCCCCGAAGTCCGTGAACGTCGCGCCGCTGTCTGCGTGCGCGGCCGCCAGCGGCGGTTGTCTGAGCGACATACGTCGATCCGCGCCTCCCAGAACCGTAACTGTTGCCGTCGTTCGCGGCCCGCATCGGGGAATTCGCCCGACTGCGGTCCGACCAGCGGTAAATGCTATGTCGCTATATCGAATCCGGGTCGCCGCCTTCCGGCGGAGACGCCTCGTGCGGGGTCGACGCGTCGCGCTTTCCATGACCGGGGACGGTCTCGCGCGCGGCCGACAGGTGGTGGGGTGGTCTCGTCGAGCATCCCTCGCCGTCGACCCGCTCCGGATGGCGAGGTATTAAGCCGGTGGTGACACGGTGACTCACTAACAGTGTCGACCGACGAGTCCGGACAGTCGCCCTCGATCGACCGGCTGACTACGCTCGTCACCGACCGGGACCGGGAAGCGGCGGCCGACTGTCTGGCGGCGTTCGAGACGGCGGACGCCGACCGTCGCAAGCGCGCCGTCCAGTCGCTCCGGGCGGTCGCGGACGACGACCCGTCCCTGTTCGACGGGTTCGTGACGGCGCTCCGTCCGTTCCTGGCCGACGAGGAGCGAGCGGTCCGGCTGTCGACCGCGAAGTTGCTGGTCGCCGTCGCAGCGGGGCACCCGGGCGCTGCCCGTCCGGTCGTCGAGGCCGTCGCCGAGCGCCTCGCCGACGACGACGAGTTCTACTACGTCCGCGCCCGCTGTGCCGAGACCCTCGGCTACGTCGGACTCGCCTATCCCGAGGATGTCAGTTCCCCTGAGATCCTCGCCGACCTCCGGATCGGACTGGCGTTCGACGAACCCGAAGTCAGGGAGAAACTGGCGAAAGCCCTGGAGTGTGTGGCGCTCGGTGACCCGGACCGCCTCCGCCACCAGACCGCCGACCTCGCCGCCCACCTCGACGACGACACCGTTCTCGTCAGGTATCACCTCGCGACCGCGCTGCTCGCGGTCGGGTGTGCCGGCCCCGCTCGCCTCGACGACGCCGTGGATCCGCTCGCGGCGCGACTCGACGACCCGGACCCGTACGTCCGCGGTCGCGCCGCCGAGGCGCTGGGCGTGGTCGCCTCGGCCGACGGCACGGACGCGTCACTCCCCACCACGAAACTCGACGCCCTGTGCGACGGAGCGGTCGCGGGCGACGACCCGGACGACGACGCGGCAGCGTTCGTCGGTCGCCGTGCAGCGTTCGCGCTCGACGCGGTGGCTCCCGACGCTGACGGGGAGTGCGGGACGCTCGGACGGGTCGACGGCGTCCGCGCCACGACGGACGACGCCGCTGAGGCGATCGCCGCGCCCGACGCGGACGGCAAGTGTCCCCACTGCGGGCTCGAACTCCCGGCCGAAGGGCCGCCGATGTGTCCCCGCTGTGGCGCGCCGCAGTGACCACCTCTTTTTGGCCCACCTAAAATTCGACGGATATTTGTAGTCGATGCGTCACAGTCGAATCGTGACCGCCGATGCCGACGGCGCTGGTTCGGCTGTGTTCGACGCGGCGACGGTGACGCGGGCGTCGCAGGCGCTCGCAGTCTGCGTGTTCGCTCCCGTCGTGGTCGCCGCCCTGGGCGCCGCGCTCCCGTCGGTCCCCGCCGGAGCGGCGGGGCCCGTCGGACCCGCGGTCGGCGAACTCCTGGGGGCGGTACCGGTCGGGGTTCTGTACGCCGAGGCGCTCCCGGTCGCGCTCGCGGCGGTCGTCGTCGCCCGCGCTATCGTGACCCGGCGGGCGACCGACGCCGTCCTCGCCGCGCTGACGGTCCCGTGTCTGCTCGCGGTTGCCTACGCGGTGTTCGCTCGGCTCTACACCGACCCGGGCGTCTACTGGGGTCACGTCCTCACGCTCGCCGCGACCGTCCCGCTGGCCGGCGCCGTCCTCGCTGAGGCCGCTATCGCGTGGCGGTTCTCCGCGCCGCTCCCCGAATTCGAGGTCGGCCGCTAACAGGGGCAGCAGGGACGGACGACCGACAGCCGCGAACCTCGCCGATCGAGACGCTGACCGAGGGTTCGAAAGGGTTTTATTGTTTTAGGCTAGCCTAAAAATATGGTAGCCGACAGGGGTGCCGACCGCCGGCGCGGGTCCGCGGAGGCGGGTGAGTGAGGATGGCGAGCGAGTCGGCGGAGGCGACGGACGTCGTCTCCACTCGCCGTCGCGTCGTCGGGTGGCTGTCGGGGTCGCTGTGGTCGGTGGTGCTCGGGAGCGTCGCGGTCGTCGTCGCCGGCGGTCTGATACAGGTGAGCTTCGGTGCGTACTCGATGACGATCCCGCAGGCGTGGGGCGCGGTGTTCGACACGGACGTGATCTTCAACCCCCAGGCCTGGGAGGCGTTCCTGCTCGGGTCGGAGATGCCCGACATGGAGACGCGCAGCCTCATCGTCTGGAACATCCGGCTGCCGCGGGTGGTCGTCGCCGCTCTCGTGGGAATGAACCTCGCGGTCTCGGGCGCCATCTTCCAGGCGGTCACCCGGAACGAGCTCGCGAGCCCCTTCATTCTCGGGGTCTCCTCGGGCGCCGGACTCACGATCCTGCTCGTGCTCGTGGTCTTCGCGGGCGCGACGCTGTCGATCCCCTACTACTTCGGGACGATGTTCCTCGAGATCTCTTCGCTGCTGCCCGTGTTCGCCGCGATCGGGGGTATCGTCGCCTTCCTGATCGTCTACGCCATCGCCTGGAAGAACGGCACCTCGCCGGTCCGACTCGTCCTCGCGGGCGTCATCGTCGGCACCGTGTTCAACAGTCTCCAGACGGGGCTGTTTTTCTTCGCGGACGACATCGGCGTCGTCCAGTCGGCCATCGCCTGGACGACCGGTTCGCTGACCGGCGTCGACTGGGAGGAGGTCCGGACGGTGTTGCCCTGGACCGTCGTCGCGCTCGGGCTCGCGGTCGTCAGCGCGCGACAGCTGAACGTCCTCCTGCTGGGCGAGCGCACCGCGTCGTCGCTGGGCATGAACGTCGAGAAGGTCCGCTTCGCCCTCTCGGCGGTCGCGGTGCTGGCCGCCGCGGCGAGCATCGCCGTCGCCGGCATCGTCGGCTTCGTCGGCCTCATCGTCCCGCACATGGTCCGCAACGTCGTCGGGAGCGACTACCGCCGGCTCGTCGTCGGCTGCCTGTTCGCGGGCCCGGCGCTGATGGTCGCCGCGGACGTCGGGGCGAGACTCGGCATGTCGGTCCTGTTCGGTAGCGACGGCCAGATGCCGGTCGGCATCGTCACCGGCCTGATCGGCGGGCCGTACTTCCTCTACCTGATGCGCAAGCAGGAACGGATGGGTGAGATCTGATGACGCGAGGTGACGCTCGATGACCGACGACGCGAACGCGCGATCGGACGGCGGCCTGGGTGAGATGGTCGAGCGCGAGGATTCGTCCGAATCCGAGCCACCCGCGGACGGTGAGGGGTCGGCCGGTGACGATGAGACGGACGCGGAGCGTGCGGCGACCGCCAGCGAGTTCGAAGGCGAGGACCTCGTCATCGGTTACCCGACCGGCGACGGGCCGGTCGTCGACGGCGAGAGCATCCGCGTCGCGCCCGGCGAGGTGACGGCGCTGGTCGGCCCGAACGGCAGCGGGAAGAGCACGCTCCTGAAGGGACTCGCCGACCAGCTCTCGCTGACCGCGGGGACGGTCCGACTCGACGGCCGGGACGTCCACGCGATGGACACGAAAGAGCTCGCACGGAAGCTGGGGCTGCTCTCACAGGAGAACGTCTCGCCGGACAGCATCACCGTCGAGAAGCTCGTCGCCCACGGCCGCTACCCGCATCGGGGTTTTTTCGACCCGCTCACCGACGAGGACCGGGACGCCATCGACCGCGCGATCGACCTGGCGGGCGTCGACCACCTCCGCGACCGCGAGGTCGGCCAGCTCAGCGGCGGCCAGAAACAGCTCGTCTGGATCGCGATGGTCCTCGCGCAGGACACCGACGTCCTCCTGCTCGACGAGCCGACGACGTTTCTCGATTTGCACCACCAGCTCGAGGTGATGGAAATCGTCGAGACGCTGCGCGACGAGGGCGACATCACCATCGTCGTCGTGCTCCACGACATCGACCAGGCCGCCCGCTACGCCGACCGCATGGTCGCGCTCGAAGACGGCTCCGTCTACGCCAGCGGCCCTCCCGAGGAGGTCGTCACCGAGGACCTGCTGGCCGACGTCTTCGAGGTGGAGGCGTCGGTCGGCAAGGCGGAGTGGGGCCCCGACATCCGTCCGGAGCGTCCGCTCCACGACGATTCCGCGGCCGAGTGACGCTCTCTTCTCTTCGGACCGCGGCCCGTCTTCCAGCGCCCGCCGTTCCGGAACGTACCGATGGAACTAAATATTTTTAGGCTGGCCTAAAAAACATGGCAGACGACGCCAGCGGTCGAGAGGCACCGACGCGACGGGAGTACGTGCGATACGGCGGCGCAGTCATCGGTGGTGGGCTGTTCGCCGGGTGTTCGGGTGGCGGCGAGTCGACGCCGACCGACGGCGGGGACGGAGCGGACGGCGACACCCCGACGGCGACCGCGACCGAAACGTCGGCCGCCGAGGCAACCGACACGGCGACGCCGACCGAGGGGTCGGCCGGGACGGAGACGCCGACCGGGACCGCCGGGGACACCTCGTACTCGGTGACAATGGAGCCGGCCGGGACCGTCGAGTTCGACGCGGTCCCGGAGACGGTCGCGCCCTTCACCGCCGACTACATCGACATGCTGGTCGCCCTGGGTCACGGCGACGCCGCCGAGTCGATCTGGTACCGCGGCCGGTACAAGACGATCCACTACGACGAACTGGAGGGGGTCTCGGTCGACCTCGACGGGCTCACCCAGCTGTGGAACGACGGCATCTCGAAGGAGCCGTTCTACGAGATCGACGCGGACCTGCACCTCATCGACCCCCACGCGCTGACCGACTGGTTCCAGGCCTGGGACGACGGCGACCTGAACGAGGTTCGGGACGTCGCGCCGTTCGTCGGCAACGTCATCTTCCGGCGGACGGACTCCTGGCACGACTACCGCTACTACACGCTGTACGAGGCCTTCGAGAAGGTCGCTCAGATATTTCAGGAGCAGGCCCGTTTCGAGGCGATCAAATCGATACACGACGACCTGGTCGCGACGGTCCAGTCGCGGCTGCCGGCCCCCGACGAGCGGCCCAACGCCGCGCTCGTCTTCGGCGGCACGGCGCCCGAGGAGTTCACCCCCTACCGCCTGTCGGGCAACGGCGCGAACAAGGAGTATTTCCACACGCTCGGGCTCTCCGACGCGTTCGCGGGCACCGGCGTCGACGGGCTCTCGACGAGCGACACCGGCACCATCGACTACGAGACGCTGCTGGAGATCGACCCCGACTCGCTGCTCATCCGCTATCACCGGGAGGGACTCACGCGCGCCCAGTTCGAGCAGGAGGTCGTCCAGCACATGGAAGCCCACCCGGTCGGGAGCGAACTGACCGCCGTCCAGAACGGGAAGGTGTTCCGCGGCGGCCCCATCTACAGCGGCCCGCTGCACAACCTGTTCATGATCGAGCGCTACGCGACGGGCTACTTCCCCGACGCGTTCGACGAGGACCGGCTGTTCGACCGCGACCGACTCGCGAGCATCATCACGGAGGGCGTCGACGAATAAGCGACGACGCCGTCGCCTCGAAGGACGGCCGCCCAGAACGAGAACGTCTATGCACAGGGCGCCCGATATCAGGGTCCGATCATGAACCTGTTCCAACTGGAGATGACTGCCAAACAGCTCTACCCCGACCGCTTCGGCGAGTGGCTCGGACATATCGACGGCGAAGCGCATCCCGAGATTCCCTGTCGCGAGCGACTGTTCGACCGCATGCGGGTCGCCGACATCGTCAACGGAGGGGTGTAAGATGAGCGAGACAGTCCCGTCGGACGTGGTGGTCGTCGGCGGCGGCGTCGCCGGCCTCTCGGCTGCCGTCTTCACCGCGCGCCACGGCCTCGACACGCTCGTCGTCGACGCCGGCGAGTCGATCCTCCGGCGCAACGCCCATCTGGAGAACTTCCCGGGCTTCCCCGCCGGCGTCAACGCCCGGCGGTTGCTCGACCTGCTCGAAGAACAGGCCGACGAGGCCGGGGCCGAGCGCCGCGAGGCGACCGTCGAGAGCGTCGAAGCGGTCGACGAGGGCGGGTTCGCCGTCGAGACCGACGCGGGCGAGCGCTACCGGACGACGTACGTCGTCGCGGCGACGAAAAACGAGGTCGGCTACCTCGACGGTGTCGACGGCGTCGGGGTCATCGACCGCGGGAAGGCGTTCGTCGACACCGAAGAGGGCGGGCGGACCGGGGTCGACGGGCTCTACGCGGCCGGCCGCCTCGCCGAGAAACCCCACCAGGCAGTCGTCTGCGCCGGCCACGGCGCCGAGGTGGCGGTGGCGCTGCTGGAGGACGACGACCGGCCGTTCTACCACGACTGGGTCGCGCCAGAGGGCTACTTCACCGACCGCGGGCGGGACCTGCCGCCGGGCTGTGAGGAGATCGACCAAACCGAGCGGCGGGCGCGCGAGGAGCGGTCGCTCGACGTCATGACCGACCGCTTCACCGAGCCTCATCCCGACGAACAGGAGACCCACCCGAGTCTGGAAGGGGAGTAACGGGACGGCCCGGTCGGTGTAATCCGTCGACTCCGGTGTGACCCGTCGATCCGTCAGTCCCGCAGGCGAGCGAGCGCGCCGAGCGCGAGCGCCGCGAGGAGGGCCGCACCGAGCAGCGGCGCGAGCGGCGTCGGGCCGAACCCGCTCGACCCGCCGTCGCTGGTGGTCGTCCCGAAGAGCGTGTCGTCGCCGTCCGAGTCGTCCGGGCCGTCGCCGTCACCGTCGCCGCCGTCGGTGCCGTCCGAACCGTCGCCGTCGCCGGACCCGTCGCCGGTTCCTCCGTCGGTGCCGCCGGGGTCGGTCACGGGCCCGGTCGGTTCGTCGGGGGGGACGATCTGGCTCGACTCGTAGCCGGTGAGGTAGTCGTAACAGGCCTCGATCTCGCTCTCGGAGGGGTCGGCGCTGCCGCTGACCTCGACGGCGCCGGTCGCGCCGGCGTCGAGCATTGTCGGCCCGCTGGACTCGTCGCCGGTGCCCAGTCGCTCGACGTCGTAGGGCTGCCAGGGGGCGTACACCTCCCAGACGACCTCGCCTTCGGGGGTGACTTCGAGGATGCGGTGGCTCCGGCGGTCGGCGACGAGCGTGTTGCCGTTGGGCAGGCGGTCGGCGTCGCGCGGTTCGACGAGGTCGCCGCGCAGCACCCACGTCTGGTTCCACTCGCCGTCCTCGCGGGTGTACTCGACGACGCGGTCGTTGAGGCTGTCCGCGACGATGACGGTCGCGCGGCCGTTCTCGGTCTCGAGGTAGTCGGGGTTGTGCTGTTCGTTGAGGAACTCGTGGTTGTCGTCCTCGCCGAGGGTCCACTCGATGGCCTTGGTCGAGCGGTTGATCGCGACGACCTGGTCGAAGTTGCGCACCGAGACCATGTAGGTGCCCTCGGAGATCTTCTCGACGTCGTTGTTGTGGGTCCAGTCGCCGCCGAACTCGCCGCCGCCCGAGCGCGGGAACGCGTCGGTGTGGTTGGCGAAGTAGTACTCCCAGACGACCTCCTCGCGCGTGAGGTTGTAGACGAGCACGCGGTCCTCGCCGTCCTGGCTCATGTCGTTCATGAGCAGTTCGTCGCCGTTGATCAGGTCGACGTCGTGGGTGTCGTAGACCTCGGGGAAGCGCCGCTCGGAGACGTGTTCGCCCGTCGTGGCGTTGATCTCTTCGACGAGCGTGTCGCGGCGGTAGGTCGTCGTCTGGAGGATATTGCCGTTGGGGAGCACGTCGATGTCGTAGCTCCACCACCGGCCGGCGGCGGTGTCGTTGTGGACGCCGACGACCGACCCGTTGGGGCGGACGCCGACGACCATCGCGCTGGTCTTGTCGCCGGCGCGGGCGCCCTGGATCGAGTACAGCGTCGTTCGGTCGGGCTGGCTGGTCATCCTCCCGACGCAGGGGTTGTCCGCGCTCTGTGACTGGGCGGCCGCGGCGGCCGCCGGGGTCTGGGCGAGGTCGGCGGCCGTCCCGTCCGACGCCCCACCGGTCGACGCCGCGCCGGCCACGGCGCCGACGGGAACCAGTACGAGCAGACAGATCGCGAGCGTGAGGGCTGTCCGGCGCATCTGTCCCACAGCACGGGAAGGGGGGTTAATTCGGTTACGGAACTCGCGAATCCGGTCCGGGGCTCTCGCTTCCTCGACGGTCCCGCTCCGAACGACTACCACCGCTCGAAACGTCACGCCTATACTCGGCGCCGGGGAATCCCGGGTATGTCGTGGTTCGGCGGGCTGTTCGGTGGGGGCGACGGGGACGACGGCTCGGGCAGCGAGGGCGCTGGCGGTGACGACGACCGGCGCGGTCCCCGCGTGCCGGGCGAGTCCCGCGTGGGCGTGTTCGTCGACGGGCCGAACGTCCTCCGCGACGAGTTCGACGTGGACTTCGACGACCTGCGCGCGGCGGGCGAGGAGTACGGTCGCCTCGCGTACGTGCGCCTCTACCTCAACGAGCACGCCCCCGCAGAACTTGTGCAGGCCGCCGAGGCGCGCGGGTTCGCCGTCGTGACGACCAGCGGCGACGTGGACGTGCGACTCGCCGTCGACGCCACCGCCGCGGCCGTCGAGGACGACATCGACGTGCTCGCGGTCGCCTCCCGCGATACCGATTTCAAGCCCGTCATCGAGGCCGCCGCCGAGCGCGGGCTGGGCACTGTGGCCATCGCACCGGGCGAACACGGGCGCTCGGACGCGCTGCAAAACGCCGCGCAGGACGCGATCACGCTGGAGTGACGTCGTCGCCCACGCCGGCCTCCGCTTCGTCAAGGCGGTCCTCGATGGCGCGCAGACGCTCCCGGAGCCGTTCGTTTTCGGCTTCGAGTTCGTCGATCCGGTCGTCCCGGTCCGCGAGGTCGTCGCGGACCCGTTCCACTTCCGCTTCGAGACGGTCGGCGACGCCCTTGATCGCGGCGAAGGCCGCCCCGTCGGCGTTGATCGAGTTGATGCTCGCGTCCGTCTCGCCCACGTCGAAGGCGTCGTGGAACGCCTCGGCCATCGGGCCGATGTGACGCACGCCCTGTCCGCGGCCGTCGTCGTCGCGGTACTCCCAGGTGTGGACGTCCATCGACTCGACGCCGGCGAGGGCCGCTTCCGGGTTGACGGGTTCGACGTTCGTCTTCGCCGCGCGCGTCGACGTGGTGTTCCAGCCGGTCGACCCGCTGGCGATGTAGGTCACGCTGTTCGGTCCGGTGACGAACCGGACGCCGCCCTGTGCGCTCGCGTGGAAGGTGTCCGCGCCGGTGGGTTCGGCGGAGCTGGTGACCGTCTGCGCCGACGAGAACCCGTCGTCGGCCGGGTCGGGGGTGTCTTCGAGACCGTCCGGGAAGTCGTGATACGCGCTCCCGTCGTTCCAGACGAACGTCCCGTCGTCCGCCGCGTGCGTGTTCGCTCCGGCGGCGACGGACTCGCGACCGGCGGCGTTGTTGTCGGAGCCGCCGGGGACGGCCGCGTTCGTCCCGTCGGCGGCGTTGCCGGCCCCGCCCGCGACGGTCGCGCCCGGGCCGCCGGCCTCGTTGCCGGCGCCGCCACCGACCGACGAACCCATCCCGCTCGCGTCGTTGTCGTCGCCACCGGCCACCGTCGACTGGGCCCCGCTTGCGCTGTTCAGGCGGCCGCCGCCGACAGTCGCGTGCTTGCCGCCGGCCTCGTTGTCGAACCCACCGGAAACGGTCGCGTACGGCGGTTCGGCGTCGTTGTCCTCCCCGCCACCGACCGTCGCGTGGTCCGCGTCCTGCCCTCCCGCCACGTTCGAACTCCCGCCGGCGACCGTGGCGTACCTGCCGAGGGCCTCGTTGTTCCGCCCGCCGCCGACGGCCGAGTAATCCTTGTTCGCCTCGCCGTCTCTGCCACCGCTGACGGTGCTCGCGTAGCCGAACGCGTCGTTGTTCTGACCGCCCCCTACCGTCGCGAACCGTCCGTCACTGAACTGGCCGCTGCCCGTGAGGCCGGTCTCGTTGCCACCGCCGCCCCCGATGGTGCAGTAGTTGTCGTTGACGACGTTGGAACTCCCCTGGCTACCCCCGCCGGCGACCGTCGCGCCGCTGACGCCCGAGTCGACGGCGTTGCTCAGGTGTCCGGCGACGATGTTCGCGGCCTCGTCGGTCGCCGTCGGTTCGACCCGCAGGAACCGCTCGTCGCCGACCACCACCTCCAGGGCGGTGTCGGTCGCGGTTCCGATGCGGGACGCGTTCACCACGTCAACCTCGATACCGTCGTCGTCGGGCGCTTCGAGCAGGTCGTCCCCGTCCGCGTCTTCCCACAGGACGGGGTCAACGTCGACGGTGACGGAGTCGCCGCCGTTGTTGGTGACCGAGAGGTTGGTATCGAAGTCGATGTCGGTGACGTCTTCGACGACCGTACCGCCGTCTTCGCTGACGTCGGTCCGGGTGTCTGTGTCCGTGTCGGTCGCGTCGACAGTGGCGGAGCCGTCGCCGTCATCGGTGACCGAGAGGTTGGTATCGAAGTCGATGTCGGTTGCGTCCGCGACGACCGTGGACCCGTCGTCGCTGACGTCGGTTCGGGGGTCCGCGACGGTGAGGACGCCGTTCGCGTCTATCGTCAGTCCGGTCCCTTCGAAGTCGGTGATTGCGGTCCCGTTGGCCCGCATCGTCAGCGCTCCGAGGTCCAGCAGTTCGTTCCCCTGTGCGTCGATGTCCTGATTCCACTTGCGGGCCGGCGGTCCCCGTCGCGGCTGGGCACTCGCGGCCTGGCTCCCGACGAGGCCGAGGCCGCCGACACCGGCGAGTACCGCCAGCAGTTCCCGCCTGCCGGTCGGGAGTCCGTCGCGCCCGTCGGTACCCCCGTCCGCTCGCTTTTCTTCGGTGGACGATTCGCCAGTTTCGGGTGTCGAATTCCTGTCGTTCCGTCGTTCCGGGTCGGTCATTGTGATCGTTCCGTCCTCGCGAATTCGGGCGGGAGACCGGTCGTTCTCTCCCGCCCACCCCCGCGACACCGCTCGAACTCTCCCGGTGTCTCAATTGTTATACGGGGGGTATCGACGCCGTCGAGAACGTTGCTATTCGGTAACACGAAACTACTCGCAGACGGCGTTCGACCGTCGGATCCACGGAACTCGACACCGAGCGCCGGAGGCGCTGGAGCGATCCGCTTTTGCGAGCGGGCGACCCAGCAACGCCCATGGACGGGACGCTCGACGGGCCGGTGCTCGACGACCACATGCACCTCGACCCGGTCAACGGTCGCGGGGTCGAGGCCGCCACCGAATTCGCCGACGCCGGCGGGACGCACCTGCTCGTCGTCAACAAGCCCTCGTGGTCGCTGCTGGACTCGCTGCCGAGCGACGCGGGGGACTTCCGCGAGGTCTTCGAGATCACGGTCGACGTCGTGAGCGAGGCGACCGACGTGCTCGACGGGCGCGCGTGGCCCGTGCTGGGGGTTCATCCCGCGTTGATCTCGCAACTGGTCGAGGCGGGCTACGACCCCGAGGGCGCGCGGAACCTGATGCAGGCGGGGCTGGACGAGGCCGCCGACCTGGTCGCCGACGGGCCGGCACTGGCGCTGAAATCGGGGCGGCCCCACTACGACGTCGACGACGCGGTGTGGGACGCCTCGAACGCCGTCATGACACACGGGTTCGAACTGGCCGCCGATCTGGACTGTGCGATTCAACTGCACACCGAGGGCGGTGAGGACTTCACGGAGGTGGCCGAGTGGGCCGAAGAGCGCGGATTGCCGGCCGAGCGAGTCGTGAAGCACTACTCGGGCGGGCGCCTGCAGGGGCCGACCAAGAGCGTCATCTCGCACAAAGAGGAGTTAGAGGTCGCGGTGGCGGAGGACGAGCCGTTCATGATGGAGACGGACTTCATCGACGACCCGGACCGACCCGGCGCGGTGCTGGGGCCGAAGACCGTGCCGAGTCGGGTGCGGTGGATGGACGAGGAGGGGTACGACGATGCGATCCGTCGCGCGCACGTCGAGACGCCGGCGAGCGTCTACGGCATCGACACCGAGGCGACGCTGGAGTGAGGCCGCTGGAGTGGCCGGGTTTCTTGCCGAGAGTGTGCGAAGCGGTCGCCATGCAGCATCGCTGTCCGGACTGCGGCGTGACGATGGAGGAAGTGAAATACGGGATGAACGACGCCTGGAACCCGTACGTGAACACCGGCGAGAAGCGGACCGGTCTGCTGGGTAAGCTCGGGATGAACGAGCGCAAGGAGGTGACGGCGGTGATGTGTCCCGAGTGCGGGCTGTTGCGCCAGTACGTCGAGTTCGAGGAATGAGTGCGGTGGCGGAGCGGTGGCGGAGCGGTTGCGGAGCGGTGTGGTGGTGGCGGAGCGGTGGCGGGTGCGGAGGCGGAGGCGGAGCGGTGTGGTGGTGGCGGAGCGGTTGCGGAGCGGTGGCGGTGGCGGGTGCGGAGGCGGAGCGGTGTGGTGGTGGCGGGGCGGTGGCGGGTGCGGAGGCGGAGCGGTGCGGTGGCCGGGAGCGCGTGCCGGCGCGAATGCGCCGGTCGCGCGACTCGGGGACAGGCAGGGCCGCTGTACGGATCCGCGCCGGAGGCGCGGTTCACCGGACGCGAACGAACGACGTGAGTGAGTCGTCCGGCCTTTTTGGCCGAGCTTTTTGGGCCGGGGGTGCCCGCAGCGCCCACAGGGCGCGAGGACACCCCCGGTCGAAAAAGGTCGTGGCGAAAGTCATATCCCCGGAGCCACGTACGGGGAGGTATGAGCAATCAGCCGGGGGAGTACTACACGCCCGATCGCTGGCAGAACTGGCTGGACAGGATCGACGAGGAAGAGGTCGAACCCGACGACGACGACACGGCCCAACTGCTGTGGAACATGCAGGACGACACGGCCATCGCGGTCGTGAAGGTCGTCGCGGACTACGACGACGGCGAACTCGACGAGGAGGGCGCGCTCTCGGAGATCGAGGAGATGCGCGAGGTCGTGCTGGCCGAACCGAGCTTCGACGACGAGGAGAAGCTCATGCTCGTCGACAGCGTCCAGACCTCGCTCGTGTGTGTGTTCTACGCGGCCGAGGAGTACGTCGTGGGCGGCCCCGTCGAGGAGGGCGAACTCCTCGAGTACGTCAACGCCGCGGCCGACGCCGAGGCCGAAGAGGACCTGGACACGGCGCTGTCGTACTGTGTGCAGGCGGGGACGCAGGTCATCGCGGGCGCGGAGTTCGACCCCTCCATCGCCGAGGACCTGGAGCCGGGGCTGGTCGTCCAGTGGGTCAACGGCCTCGATAGCCTCCAGACCGCGATGAAAGACCCCGAGATCGTCGAGGAAGACGAGGACTGAGCGGCCGGTCGGTTCTGGTCAGTGTCGGCTCCCGTCTGTATTGCGCTCGTTTCTGGGTGTGTGAGTGGCTGACTATCGTGTCATTGTCTGGCGTGTTCTGGTGGTCGCCGTCGCTCTTGTTGGGACTGCTGTCGATAGCACCGCATCCGCAGACGCCACCGCGACCGTAGATGCCACCGCGACCGCGGATGAGTCTGAGTGCTGAAAGCCCTCGACGCGCTCGCTACGAATCACAGCTACCGCAGACGAACCCGCGCGCTGAAAGCCCTCGACGCGCTCGCGGTCGCTGTCTCCGGAAATCGAAGATTTCCGGGATGACGAGAGAGCTTCGCTCTCTCGAACCAAGCGGGATATTCTCGCTCTCCGCACAACCCGCTCACGGCAAGGCCGTTCGCTTCGAGGCGCAAGCGCCTCGCACCGCGAGAATAGTGCCACGCTCAGGCGACCACGCAAGCGCGAGCGCGCCTCACGGCAGCGCCGTTCGGCATCGAGGCGCAAGCGCCTCGCACGCCTCGCCCTTTCAGTCCACCAGGCCCGCGCCCGCACAGCATCGCAACCGCACCGCGGACAGCCACGTACCTCCCCAGCCGATTGCGTTACTCGTACCTGCGTTACTCATCCCTCGCACGACTCCGTCGCGCCACGGAGGGCGCGACAGCGCGCGCCACGGTGGTTGCTTCGGACGCCGCTATCGCGGTCGGACGGGTGCGCTGGCGCTTCTGGTTCGTGGGACGGACCGAACGACCTTTTTGTCGCCTGCCCGATGACCGGATATGGACGACCCTGACCGTCAGAGCGACGACTCGGAGGCGGACGGCGGGTGGGCCGACGAGACGGGCTGGAGCGACGACGGAACGGACGACGGGGGAACGGACGACGACGGAACGGACGACGGCGGGGCGGACGACTCGGAGTGGGACGTCGGCGTCGACGACGTGGGTGGCGACGCCGGGGGCGGTGAGACCGCTGTCGGGCCGGCCGGCGGGAGCGACTGGCGGGGACACGCCAAGACGATCGGCGCGATGCTCGGGCTGGTCGTGGTGGCGTTCGTCATGGGGATCCTCGCGATCGTTGTCCTCTCGGTCGGGCTGATAGTCGCCGGCGTGGAGGTGACCGAGACCGACAGCCTGTTCGTCTCGCTCGTGGGTATCCAGGGCATCGGCTTCCCGCTGACGGCCTACGGCTATCTCCGCTACACCGACCGGGAGTTCCAGCGGTTCATCCCGACCCGAGTTCCGTCGCTGAAGGAGATCCTGCTGATCGTCGGCAGCGCCGTCGGCGCGCTCGTGCTCGTCGCGATCACCGCGAGCGTCCTCGTCTCGCTGCTGAGTACCGAACCCGCGGCTAACTCCGGCGGCCAGACCGTCGCCGAGAACCCCGAGATCGTCCCCTACCTGCTGCCGTTCGTCTTCCTGCTCAACGGCCCCGGCGAGGAACTGCTCTTCCGCGGGGTCATCCAGGGACGCTTCCGCGAGGACTACGGGGGGCCGGTGGCTATCGTGCTCGCGAGCCTGATGTTCGCGCCGGCGCACATCGTCTCGCTCGTCGGCTCGCCACAGGCCGCCGCGATCACCATCTCCATCCTGACGGTCCCTAGCCTCGTCTTCGGCGCGGTCTACGAGTACACGGACAACTTCACCGTCCCCGCGCTGGTCCACGGGCTCTACAACTCCATCCTGTTCGGCTCTATCTATCTGGTGTCGGTCTACGGCGACGGCGTGAGCGAGCTGATCGTCTTCTGAAGAGTGCGGTGTTCCGGGTCCGCCGCGTATCATTATCACGGCCGAAATTCGGGGACGTGGGTTTTTGACCGGTGAACGGGTAGCCCGAGCCAATGATCGGGGACGACGAGCGCGCCCAGTCCATCCAGGTGGGCGCGGTGTTGCTTTTCGGCGCGCTCATCATCGCGCTGTCGGCCTATCAGGCCTTCGTCGTCCCCCAGCAAAACGAGAAGGTGGAGTTCACCCACAACCAGGAGGTCCAGAACCAGCTCGCGGACCTGCGCAACGCCGTCGCCTCCGTGCCCGGCGATTCGACCACCCAGTCCGTCTCGGTGACGCTGGGCACGAGCTACCCCGAGCGGCTGATCGCGCTGAATCCCGGCCCGCCTTCGGGAGCGTTACGGACGCGGGGGACGACAGACCCGGCGATCAACCTCTCCATCGAGAACGCGACGGCGGTGACCGAGAGCGACGAAGTCGCGGATCTGTGGAACGGGACGCGGCTGAACTACTCGACGGGCGCGCTCGAATACCGCCCGAACTACAACGTCTACGGCTCGGCGCCGACGACCTACTACGAGAACTCTGTACTTTTCAACCAGTTCGACTCCGGCGAGGTGACGCTGACCGACCAGCGACTGGTCGACGGCAACACCATCTCGCTGGTGACGCTCAACGGCTCGATCGACCGCACCCAGCAGGGGTCGACTTCTGTGGACGTGGAACCGCTGAGCGCGTCGACGACGACGGTAACGGTGCAAAACGAGAGTCTGACGGAGCCGCTGACGCTGCGGGTTCCGACGCGGATCAGCGCCGACACCTGGGAGACGGACCTGCTCGCCGACGAGGAACACGTCGCGGACGTCTATCCCGCGGGGGACCTGCCGGGGTCGGAACTGCAACTGGTGGCCATCGAACTGGACCCCCGGGAGAGCTACCGACTGCGGATGGCGAAAGCGGGCGTCGGGAGCGCCACCGAGGGTGAGTCGCGGTCGTACGTGACCGACGTGCGCGGCGACGGCGAGGCGGTGCCGGCGGGCGGGCGGACCGACGTCGTCGTCGAGGTCCGCGACCGGTTCAACAACCCGATCAGTGGCGTCACGCTCGAGGCGAGCACGAACGACACGGCGGCGACGCTGTCGGACACCGATGAGACGACGGGCTCGGACGGGCGCGCGACGTTCACCGTCCGCGCGGGGTCGGGCGTCTCCTCGTCGACGCCGGTCGCGGTCAACGTGAGCTACGACGTCACGCCCGCAGTGGTCGGCGCCGACTTCGACGAGTCGGGACTGGCGAACGTGACGGCGGTCGTCTACGCCGGCCAGGGCGGGAGCGGCGGTGACGGGTCGGCACACGACTACGTCGTCGACTGGCGCGACTACGGCGTGGTCCCGGGGTCGGCGGTGAACCCGGCGACGGAGTGTTCGGCGATCCCCTGTCCGGAGGCGTTCGACGTGGCATCGATCGCGAACCCGCCGGACCCGGGGAAGGTCGTCACCTACTACGTCAACAACTCGACGGCGGCGACGATTTCGCCTTCCTATGGGTCGACGAACAGCAGCGGTCAACACGTCACCTCGCTCGCCGTCACGGGCCAGACCGACGTGAACCTCTCGGCGTCGAACACGACCGGCGCCGACACGATCCTGCTGGATACGGTGTTCGAGTCGACGTTCGAGGACGGACCCGGCGCGTGGCGGTCGTTCGGGACGTTCGCCGGGGATGACCCCGGAACGAGTGGCTTCTACGCCAACCGGGGCCAACAGTCGATACGGATCGACGGCGGGAACCCTGGCGGGATCGTTACCGACGAGACCTACGACACGGTCGACGCGGAGCTGTTGACCGTCGAGTACTGGGCGCGCGCGGACGGGCCGGGCGACGGCGAGGACCTCGTCGTCGAGTACCTCCAGCAGGGCGGGAACCCCAACGTCGAGGGCGACTGGATAGAGGTCGACCGCCTCGCGGGCGACGAGGCGACGACCTTCGAGCGCCGGGCGCGGATCGCGGCCGACGACGCCAGACATCTCTCCTTCCAGCTCCGGTTCCGGCAGGTCGGCGCCGATTCGGTGACCGACGAGTGGTTCGTCGACGACGTGATCTTCCGGACCTATGGCCCGGCCGCGACGTCGGGGAGCGGGAGCGGGGACCAGCCGCCGACCGCGGACGCGGGCGGTCCCTACGCGGTCGACGAGGGTGGGTCGACGACGCTGGACGGCACCGGCAGCACCGACGACGGCACAGTGCAGGACTACTCGTGGACGAAAACGAGCGGACCGGGGACGCTGACGAGCCCCAACTCGGCACAGCCGGGCTACGACGCGCCCGACGACGTGAGCGGCGACCAGACGGTCCTGTTCGAGTTGACCGTCACCGACGACGCCGGTCAGACCGACACTGCATCGACTTCGCTGACGGTGCGGGACACCAACGCGGCGCCGTCCGTGACGGTGAGAGAGCCCAACGGCGGCGAGCAACTCGCAAGCGGGTCGACGTTCACCATCGACTGGTCGGCCAGCGACCCCGACGGGGACCTGACGCCGAACTCGGCTGACCTCGAATACTCGACCGACGGCGGTTCGACGTGGTCGAACATCGTGTCGGGACAGTCCACGACCGGTACGTACGACTGGACGGTCGACGACGCGGACACCACCGACGCACGCGTTCGCGTCTCCGTCGACGACGACGCGGACAACACCGGGCGCGACAGCAGTGACAGCGCGTTCACCATCGACGGGTCGGCGCCGACGATCAGCGGGCCGTCGATCTCCGACCAGACGGACGGGAACGGCGAGGTCGGCAACGGCGACACCGTCCGCGTGACGGCGACAGTGTCGGATTCGGCTTCGGGTGTCGCGAGCGTCTCCGTCGACGCGTCGGCCTTCGGCGCGGGCACCGTCCCCCTCTCGGACGCTGGCGACGGGACCTGGGACGGCACGTTCACCGTCGGCTCGAGCGGGACGCCGACGGAGGGCGACCAGTCGGTGACGGTGACGGCGACCGACGGCGTGGACAACAGCGACTCGGCGACGACGGGGACGCTCACCGTCGACACGACGCCGCCGACGTTCTCGCGGACGCGAGCGCCCTCGCTGGTGCCGTTTTCCGACGGGCAGTACCAGGAGTTCACGGTGACTCTGGAGTCGGACCTGCCCGAGGCCGAATCGGTGACGATCACCCTGGACGATGCTCAGGGGACGACCCCGCTCCAGGTGGACTACGGCTCGTCGATTTTCACCGTCAACGTGAGCGTCGACAACGCCAACGCCGTCCAGAACAGCGACACGGCGAGTTACACCTTCTCGCCAGCGAGCGACCTCCCCGCCGGGACCACCATCGCGGTCGAGGCGTCGAACATCGTCGTCGGCGACGTGAGCGACCAGACGGGGCCGTACACGGTGACCGTCGACCGGACTGACGGGACTCCCGTCTCCGACTCGTTCGACGTGGCCTACGACAGCGGGACGGCGGAACTCGAGTCGCTGTCGGCGTCGGACCTGGCAGCGGGCCAGAGCGGCCAGACCCAGACTATCAGGTTCGCGCCGACGACCGACCTCGACCCCGACGAGCGGGTGGTCATCGACCTGAGCGACCCCCAGAGCCCGACCCGCGTGCAGTACGGATCCGCGAGCGCGACGCTGGTGACCGGCAGCGGCGCCATCCAGAACTTCGTCGCCGCGGGCGAGTCGAGCGAGGTGACGACGGTCGTCTACCGCGCGCCGGCCGGCGGACTCGCCGCGGACACGACGGTCGAGATCGAACTTTCCGGCGTCGCGACGGCGTCGCAGGCCACCTCGGCCAGCCCGTACACGGTCGGGTTCAGCCGCGAGGCGGCCGACACGGCGAGTGCGACGTTCGCCGTCTCGCCGGTGTTCCGCGAGGTCGTCGACGACTTCGACGGCGGGCAGTCGCTGGGCGCGAACCCCAACTGGACGGCGGTCGGCGAGAACCCGGGCGAGGTGTTCGTCGACGAGGACGCGGCGACGGCGCGGTCGGACCCCGGTGCGGTCAACATCGCGGACATCGGGAGCGACGGCGGGATCGAGTCGCGGTCGATGGACACGCGCGGGCTCTCGGAGGTGTCGGTCAGCGCGTCGGTCAGGGAGGGCGACCCCGACGGTGACGAGCCAAACAGCGGTGAGGACCTCGTGTTCGAGTACCGCAACGACGCCGGCACCTGGGTCGAGGTCCAGCGCGCCGCCGCCACCGGCAGTCAACAGCCCTACGACCACTACAGCGCGACGATCACGAACGCCGACGCGTTCCACGACGACTTCGCGGTCCGTATCGTGCAGGTCAGCACGAACAGCAACCCCGACAACTGGTTCGTCGACGACGTCTGTGTCGTCTCTGGGAGCGGGTCGTGTCCGTTCCCCACCGACGTGACGCCACCGTCGATCTCGAGTGTCTCCCTGGCGGGCGACGGGAGCGGGAACATGGACCTCTCCTTCGAGTCGGACGAACTCCTCGATACGATCACGGTGACGGTCGACGGCCCCAACGGCGCGACCTACACCTTCGACGAGTCCGACTTCTCGGCGTCGGGGACCGGACCGTTCACCTACGATCTGACGACGACGCAGGCGTTCGACGACGGCGACGGGACCTACACCGCGACGGTCGACGCGGCCGTCGACAGCAGCGGTAACAACGGCGGGGAGAACGGTGCTGGAAGCGGACTTTCGGACAGCTACACGTACTCGTCGGGCCCACCGACCACCCAGAACGGCATCAGATACGACGGGAACCTGGGTTCGACCGGCAGCAACAGCGCGGTTCAGTTCGATATCTCGAACGTCGACTCCTCGTTCGCACGTATCGAGGGCGTCCGTGTGAGTGTTCAAAACGGAGTCAGTGGGAGTATATTCAACGGTGGCTCCAACGAAATCGACATTTCCGGCGGTGACTCAGATGGTTTCCGCTATCAGGAGGATAAGAATCCCAGTTCGCGAGCGTTGGCGGCTGACGGGACCTCGATAGACTTCGACCAGAACGCGGTGCTCTCGACGTCCGGCGGCGGCACGAGCGCGACGGTCTTCGTTGGACAGTTCGGGTCCAGTCAAGGCAACACCTTCAACCAGTACGACTTCGGCACGCTGAGTAGGGTCTCCTCGTCGGACGACTGGGACGTCAGCATCACGCTGGAGTTCCAGAACCGAGGAGACGTGACGTTCTACTTCGATGAGAGCTAACGATGGAAGGACGCGAACTGTCGCCGGTTCCTCCCTCCGACTGGGGCCGTCCGGAACGCGTCGGGGCGAACCGCGCCCAGTCGGAAGTCACCGGCGTCGCCCTGCTGACGGGCGTCGTCGCTATCGTCGCGCTGGTCGTCGGCGGGTTCATCATCGCCGATTTCGGCGGTGGCGACGACGGCCCCACCACCGACCTGCTCGTCGACGCCGACGCGACCGATCTGACCTTCACGCACAACGGCGGCGACTCGGTCGCACTCGCAGACCTGCGCGTGACCGTCTATCGCGACAGCGGCCCCGTGCGGTTGACGCCCACCGCGACCGTCCGGAGCGGTGACGACACGCTCGATCCTGGGGAGCGGACCGCCGTCGCCCACGGCGTCAGCGGCCCCGCCGACGTCCGCGTCGTCGTCGCCCACGACCCGTCGAGCACCGTCCTCCTCGAAGACACCGTGGCCGTGCCGCGGTGACCGGCGCGCGAGGGTCACGATACAGTAGTCGTCTTCGACACCCGTCGAATCCATAGTCGACAGACACTTGTAGGCGCTCTCGCAATTCGATGGTATGACAGTCGGGATCGACGGTATCGAGATACGTACGGGGAAACTGAAACTCGACCTGCCGGGGACGTTCGCACCGGCGCAGGGCGAGGACCCCGAGAAGTACACGAAGGGGCTCGGACTCAACGCCTCGTCGTTTCCGGACACGTACGAGGACATCGTCACGATGGGGGCCAACGCGGCTCACGAACTGCTGGAGCGCAAGGGCCTCGAACCCGAGGATATCGGGCGGATCGACGTCGCCACGGAGTCTGCCTTCGACAACTCAAAGCCCGTCTCGACGTACATCGCGGGCTGTCTCGAACAGGTGTACGACGGCGACTTCCACCACGCCAACAAGGGCGA